>Ga0163215_100626_pt1 | contig 49107 bp, 42 predicted proteins | sample SynspAceP_FD_185934 | JGI IMG/M metagenome (GOLD analysis project Ga0163215, IMG submission 185934) | Saline lake microbial communities from Ace Lake in Antarctica - Synechococcus sp. Ace-P (Hybrid Assembly) | ecosystem: Environmental > Aquatic > Non-marine Saline and Alkaline > Saline | place...
CCCCTGCCAAGTATACAGCGGCTGGGCTGTGCCAGGTGTGGGGCAGACCATTGCGGCGGCACTGATGGCCAGAAAACGGCGGCGGGTTGTCATATTCTCAATCTCCTGAAGCGCGCGACAAGGCACGCAGGCGGTTTTCATAATCGGCATCATCTTCATCACCGTCCAGAACCACAGGCGCCAGAACAGCATCGTCGGGGATCTCGTCCAGACGCAGAAGCTGGCCGCCGTTTATCGCGGCAAAGGCTGCGGCGTCCTGCGTATCCGAGAATGGCACAAGCTCGGGCGCGCCCATCCCCCCCACGACACGACTGCCCACAACATAGATAGCATCGCTTGCGGCGATCCAGTTCTCGGCACCCGGTGCGGTCCAAGTGGCGGCGGGTGCGCCCATGTCATTCACCCAGACTGCCAGAATTTCGTGAGTTTGCTCGGGCAAGCGAATGTAGGCGACGACATCGCGGACCTGACTGAAAAACAATGGCATCTGCGGCAATCCGCCAAGATGGGCCTGCGCTTTGGGGCCATCATGCTCGAAGAGGTTCATCTGGCAAAAATGGCCCACAGCTTCGGCTGTCAGCGGCAGAGGCGCTGTGTCTTGCACAGCCTCCTCCTTGCAGGCGCCCAAAGCAAGCAGCGCACAGATCATCAAAACCCGTATCATGGCTCAACCTTACGGAATGCAAGCGAGGCCAGCGCCAGCGCCAGTATCGGCCAGAGCAGGATGGACGAAAGCGACTGCCAGGCAGGAATAGACCCTGCCGCACCGCTGATACCGGATGCCGCCGCAGTGGCCTCAGATGCTGTCAGGTTGAACAGGCGGAACGCATCGGCAGGATTTGCGAGTAAAGCGTAGGGGAATACCGATGTGGTGAAAGTACCGCCATCATCTGCAACAACAGCCGCCAACAGGCCCAGATCATACAAGACAACAAGGCCCAGCCAGACCCCGATGGCGAGGCCAGCAGCCCCCGAGGCGCGCCGCGCCAGCGAGGACAGCGCATAGCCGATGCCCAGAAAAGTGGCGCCCAACAATGTGGAGGTCCACGTCAGACGCCACAAAGCCCCAAACCCTGCCGCTGCGGCGGGATCTGTCACCACTGCGACCACTGCCGCAGCGCCGTAGCCCGCCACAAGGGCGATGACCAAAATGGCCGTATGCGCCAACAGCTTGCCAACCAGCACTTCCCAGCGGGCAACGGGATAGGTCAAAAGCAAGGGCAAAGTGCCGCGCTCGACCTCGCCTGCGACGGCATCAAAAGACATCAAAAGTGCAACAAGCGGCACCAGATAGACAGAGAGTGAGGTCAAGGATGCCGCCGTGATGGACAAGCGGTCGGCGCCCAGTCCCCCGCTTGGCGCCGAGCCTACAGCCGAAAGTACCAGCGAAAAAACTACCATCAGAACGACCGCAATCAAGACCCAGCGGTTACGCCGTGCGATATGGACCTCGGTCACCGCAGTGGCAAGCATTCGGGCGATCATTGGCCGTCCCTCCGGCTGAAATGGCTGTAGATGTCTTCAAGGCTGGGCGGAATAACGTCGATATCAGCGACTTTGCCCTGCAAGGCCGCGACCCGCGCGAGCATTCCGAGTTTATCCTCCTGGGCGCATTCAAGCTGGAGCGTGCCGCCCACCCGAAGGGCGCCGGGCAGCGCAGCCAGGATCTCGGTATCGTAGCCGTTGATCGCTGTGATCTGCATCGAGACGGGCAGCGCCGCCTCGCGCCGCAGATCATGCAGCGACCCTTCGGCAACCATCTTGCCGCCCGAGAGGATCAGCAGACGGTCCGTGCGCGCCTCTACTTCGGTCAGCGCATGGCTGGACAACAGGATTGCAGCACCATCGGCCGCGAGCCTGTCCAACAGCTCGTAGAAATCACGCCGCGACACGGGATCAAGACCGCTTGTCGGCTCGTCCAGCACCAGAAGGCCGGGGTGCCCGATCAGGGTCTGGGCCAGCCCGACCCGCTGCCGCATGCCCTTGGAATAGGTCCCGATCCGGCGTTTGGCGGCGTGACCCAGACCAACCTTATCCAGCAGCGCCATGGCGCCTGATGTGTCCTCGCCCCGCAGGCGCATGTAGAAGGTGATCTGCTCCAGACCTGTCAGCGCGGAATGGAATGTCGCATTCTCGGGAAGATAGGCAACCTTGGCGCGGGCGGCCTTGTCGCCCGGCGCGCTGCCGCACACTGTGATATCACCGCTATCCGCCGTGATCAGTCCGAGGATGATCTTCATCAGCGTCGATTTACCGGCACCGTTATGGCCCAGCAGCGCCACCCGCTCACCAGCGGCCACAGTCAGGGACACATCGGACAGGGCGCGGACGCCGCCGAAAGCCTTAGTGAGACGTGAGATCGTTAATGTCGAAGTCATCAAGCGTGCTTTCTTTTCGCCGCGTGGCCGCATCGGCCTCCAGCGCGAGGTATTCGTTTGGGACAATTACAGCGGGTGCAACCATCAGCGGCGCGCTGTCTACAACACCGCCGGGCAGGGTCGCAGGGAAGCTCGATTGGGCCCAGCGGATGAGTTGTACAGTAGGCGCACCCGTCAAAAGGGCGGCGGCAGGTTGGGACCACAGGATGTGATCCATCAGATCGTTGGGCCGGAAGGCACTGTCCGCGATGCCGTCCCCGCCCAGATCAAAGCTGGCATGATCCGACCAGTAATTGCCCCGCCCCTCAAAACTCCATTCGATGTCACGGGTACCGACATATTTCACCTGCGTCTGGTTGCCGACAAAGGCGTTGCCCGTCAGCACATTCCGCTCTGATCCAGCGGTAAAATGAATCCCGATGGTGCAGCCCTCGAAGCGGTTATTATAAATCAGGTTTTTGTGTGCATTGTAGATAAAGGTACACCGGTCTGCGCCGCCGCGCACCAGATTCCCGCTCACATCCGCGTTATTGGCGAAATTCAGCATAACCCCGTGACTGATGTCCGACAGGCTCAGGTTGTTTTTGATAACAACCCTGTTGGAGAACATGATCGCATAGCCCAGATGGTTGCCGATAGAGACATTCCCCGAGACTTCGGAGTCGTTGGTGTACATGTAGTGGACGGCAAACCGCAGATCCCGGAACAAGTTGTTGCGGTAGGTGCCCTTGCGCGAGGTATTGGAGAAGATGCCGTCACGCCCCCAGCGCACACTATTCCCCTCAATGACCGTGCCCGGAGAATTCCAGACATAAATGCCGTTGCCACGGTCATTCATACGGCGCTGCTGTGTGCCCTCGATGGTGTTGCCGCGCACTTGGGCATCATGGCCGCCATGCACATCCACACCGTGAAGATTGCCCAATACGCGGTTATTCTCGATGACGGCGCGGTCGGCCTTTCGCAGGATCTTGATGCCTGCATCCGTGTTCTCGCTGTTCCTACCTGATCCGGTCACGGTGAGGTTCGAGAGGGTGACATCGGAGGCATCGATGCTGACAACCGTACCCTTACCCTGCCCGTCGATGATGGCATCATGATTGCCGGTCAATGTCAGGGGGCGGTCAATGACAACCGGACCCAGATGCAGGCCCGGTTGCAAGACAAGCACATCGCCGGCAGTTGCACCAGCGATGGCAGTGGCAAGCGTGCCCTGCCCCGCTGCCACAAGCGTCTCGCCTGCCCAAAGGGGCAGCGCGATCAGCATCGACAGCATAGTGATCAGGACACGCATCATGGTTCAGCTCGCCTTTGGCAAAGTTGTCATGGTTCAGCTCGCCTTTGGCTCGACGAACATCCGGCCGCGCATCTCCATGTGGAGGGCGTGGCAGAACCACTGGCAATAGTACCAATAGACGCCGGGTTTCGCCGCGATGAACGTGACAGAGGCGGTCTGTTGCGCAGAAATCTCCATCGCCACACCGTGGTTGCCCATGGTGAAGCCATGCGTCAGATCGTCGATGTCATCAAGGTTGGTCACATAGACCGTGACTTCGTCCCCCTGCTGCACGGTGAACTTCTCAATCGCGAAGTTCGGTGCGTTGCTGGACATCCAGACCCGCACCTTGTTGCCATCACGGATGATAGTGTCCTGATAATCGTCAATATCAATCCCGTCGATCTCGGCCTGCGCGCGGGCATCGGACCACATCGTGTCATTGCGATCCCAGACCGATTTTATGTTCATCACCGACGGATCAACGATGATTGAATCGTGCGGCTCCGCAAAGGTCGGGCCATCGTGGATCAGCGTCATCTTGTCACCGTCGATGGCGAACAGTTGCTCGTTCTCGGGCTTCAGCGGGCCTACGTTCAGGAACCGGTCCTTGGAGAACTTGTTCATCGTCAGATAGTACTTGCCACTGGCCCCCAACGTCTCACCCATCACGGTCGAGTTGTGGCCGGGCTGGTAATGCACATCCTGCTTTGTAATGATCGGATCAACTGCTTCGCCATTGAACAGCTGCACAGCCTTTTCGATGTTCCACATCACAACCTGACTGTCGAGGAACAGCGTGGTGAACGCATTGCCCTGACCATCAAAGCAGGTGTGAAGTGGCCCAAGGCCCAGCTCGGGCTCCGCCACGATAACACTGCGCGGCTCTGCCTCATCCGCGAACACCGCGTCCAGCTTGCGCACGTCGATCACAGACACAGTCGGTGACAGCTTGCCCGCAATGCACAGGTGGATCTTGTCAGGCGCCATGTTACAGCCGTGCGGGTTGTTCGCAATCGGGATGTAGCGGGTGTACTTCTTGTTCTGGCCTTTGCGTCCGTCAATCACCTTCACGCCGTTCAGCTCGATGAAATCACCCGCCTCAATGCCCGTTTCGATCTCTTTGATGTTGAACACCACAACGTGGTCCATGTCCGCTTCGGTCATGTCCGGCAGGTTCATCCCCATTTCCGAGTTATAGGACGTCGAGAACGCATATTTGCCCTCATAGTCGCAATCGGTGTTGTCGAGGTTACCTGACACCATCACCTGCCACGCCACTGTCATCTCGTCAGCGTTCACGGCGGTGTAGAAGTTTACATACTTCTCCGGCTCGTCGAGGATCTTGCCATCGTTGACCATTGGCACTTCGTCTTCACCGTTACAGAAGACATAGTCGGTACGGGGCCAGCGCTGCGGACGCAGACCGTGGATCGCCTTGGCGTTGGGGATCTCGATGATCTTGTCGCATTTCATCACATCACAGCGCACGCGGGCAACACGAGTGTTGGCCTTATCGTTCATAAACAGGAAGCGGCCATCATAACGGCCTTCGGTAAAGGACATGTGGACGTGGTGCAAATCGCCGTTCGGCGGGAACTGGTGCCCGTTGGCAGCCAGATATTCCTTGGTCGCGGGCAGCAGGCCCTCGGTCAGGATCTTCTTGGATTCATTGGTGATGCCCCAGCCGGTGGCAGAGCAGGTGTTGAACACGGGAACCCGCATCAATTCACGCATCGACGGGATGCCCAGAATGCGCATCTCGCCACACTGGCCCGAGGACCAGAAGCCATAGAATTCATCCAGCTGGCCGGGGCCAACTTCGGCACCGGCGGCTGCGCGCGCGCTGGTCGCAGAGGCTGCGACTGCGGCCACGCCAACAGCGCCGCCTGTCAGCACGGCACGGCTGCCCAATGCGCCGGCCAATGCGGCCGTTCCGGCAGTAGCGCCCAGCAGGCCGCGCCGCGTGATGGGGGATTTTCTCTCTTCAGACATGTCTCTTCCTTTCAGTTGAGGATTGGTGTTGTGGGTTGGTTCGGGTGCCCCAGATTGGCACGCCCCAGATCGGGTGCGGCGCCAACGTTTTCGCGACGTTTCAGTTTTTTGATCACGACGGGGCATGTTGTTTCGGATTGGTACAGAACCTGACAATGCAGGCAGTTGATGCATTCATTCGGGTTGATCTCTCCGGTGGGATGGATCGCCTGAACGGGGCATTGGTTGGCGCAACTCTGGCACGGGCTGCCGCATTCCTTGTAGCGCTTGAGCCAGTCAAACATGCGCAACCGCGCAGGGATCGCCAGTGCGGCCCCCAGCGGGCACAGATAGCGGCAGAAAAACCGCTCGACGAACAGACCCGCCACCAGCAGCGCACCGGCATAGGCCACAAACGGCCATGCCCGCACAAAGTTCAGGATGATTGCAGTCTTGAACGGCTCGACCTCGGCCAGACGCTCGGCCTGTTCGATGCTGGTCAGCGAGACACCGAACAGACCAAGGAAAATCATGTATTTCACTGGCCACAGCCGCTCGTTCAGGCCCCAAGGCAGGGTCCATTGCGGAATCCGCAGCTTGCGCGCCACCTGATTGAGCAGTTCTTGCAGCGCACCAAACGGGCACAGCCAGCCGCAATAGGCGCCACGCCCCCAGAAAATCAGGGATGCAGCCACCGCAAACCACAGGATAAACGTCAGCGGATCCAGCAGAAACGCCTGCCAGCTAAAGCCGCTCACCAGCGAGCCGAACAGCGCCATCAGGTTGACCACAGACAGCTGCGCATTCGACATCCAGCCCAGATAGACCAGTGTGACCGTCAGGAACGTGATACGGAACCAGTAAAAGAACCGCTCGTTGCGAACCGCATAATGTTGAAAGAAAAACACCCCCGTAAGGATCGTCAGCATGACGCCCAGCACGGCGATCTCGACCTTTTTGCCCGCCCAGATGCGTTTCCACAGCAGTTGCTGCGCGTCCATCTCAGATTGCGATGTTATAGCCGCAACTGCGGAAGGCACCTCGGTTGCAGCGGGTGCCGCAATCTGGCGAATATATTTTGACGGCAGCTGATACCCCAGATCGAAGGTCGTAAAGACCTTTTCGATCGCGCCCACTTCGCGCTGCACCAGCAGCTGGATGCGGAACGGTTTAGTCGGGTCAAAGCCGCTGTCGGCAGGGATCTTGAACATATCCGCTTCGGCAAAAACCGGCGCGCCCTCGGCCTGAATGGTGTTGATCCGCTTGTGCATCCTGTCACGGAACCGCACCGACACATCGTCCTGAATAAGGAAAATCCGGTCAAAGATACCGCCCCGCACATAGCCGGAGCCTTTGAAGGAATAGATACCACGCCCCACAATCGCTACCGCGTGGTCGCCCTCTTCCAGCCATGCCTGCAGATTGGCCTCAACCGCATCGCCCAGAATGGCACGCCCGATGGAGGGCACAGAGACCAGCGCTGCCTGCATCTCGATGAAGGTTGTCTCGGGGGCCTCGTCCAGCGCACGCTCGCCCGCACGAGGGTCTTCCATCGCAGCGAAAGCGGCATTGATCTGGCCTACATCCAGCGAGAGGCGGCGCAGCGTGCCATCGCCTTCCAACGTCATCCAGTCGGTGGCGGCTTCCGCATCGGGGTTGACCTCGAACTGCGGACCCGTGCCTGCAACCTCAACCGCCAGACCGCCAAGGCCAAGCTGCCGCGCCACCTTCAGACCGGTCCGCACGATAGAATCGTCGATCACCATGATCGTCACCGTCGCACCCGAGATGATATCCAACTGGTGCGCCGTGCCGCCAGATTCCGCCTCGGCCACCAGATCAAGACCACGGTAGCCCGCCACCAGCGCCTTCACTTTTTTGTCGGGAATCCCGATCAGCACAATCGGCTCGGAGTGTTTGACCAGCTCTACGCCGATCACCTGTGCGCCATCATCAATCGCCACCATGGTATGGATCGGCTTGCCCGAATACCCCGTCGTAGAGACGAAATCGGAGGTGATATAAGCCCAGCCGATGCGCGCGCCACCCCTGAGCACTTCAACAACGGGTATATCGGCATGGGTGTTGCCAAAGGCATCCGCACCCTCGACCAGCTCTGCGGCATTGATATCCGGCAACAGCTTGGACAGGACAGTCTCTGCCGCAACGGCCTGCCCGAACAAGAGCATCGTCGCAACAACTGTCAGAGTTTTGAGGGAGGGCAGGAGGAACTTCATGCGGTGGCGTCCTTGTTCAAAGATCGCCCGTCGCTGCGCGGATTCTGGCGGACGATGTGGGGGGCGGCCCCACGCGAACCCGGCAGAAATGCCATATCAGAATGCACTGCCGGAGGGCCGCGCGGCACGGGAAATGTGTATCTTGTGTTCAGAACAGGGTCCTGAATCATTGGGGTGAGCGCCTCTATGTCCAGAAGGGCAAAGGATGGAACGGCACTACAATTCGAGGGTGTCGGTGCAGCTGTTGCATGACAACAGGTGAGGCAATCGGGGCAAGTCTGTGCAGGCTCGACGGGATTGCCCTGCGCATCAACGGAGATCGTTGTTACTGCGCCATCAGCACAAATCTCCATCGTGAAACCGCTGTTTCCACGCTCTACCATGCCGTAAGGGCCATAAAGCGTCAGGCACCCCCCCAGCAGGAGGCAAAGTAAATTGGTAAATACAGTCTTCATGTCCGAGTGAGTAGCATTGACCCGACCCACCGGACTTTGTTCTAGCGCAATGAGCAGAAGCTTTCCTGAAGATTTTTGACTGTCTGATCCCGCGTCCATGGATGAAATCACCGGCCTGCACCGACAAAAATTCTCGAAACAAATAGCTAGATATCGCGAGCCTTTGACAAATACCGTCTAGCCGGTCTGTGCGGGTGTCATGTATTTCGCAGAGGCACCGGATTGCTCCGCACTTGCTTTGAATTCCATCCGTGCGATGGACCGCAAATGCACCTCGTCGGGACCATCGGCAAAGCGCAGCGTCCGCGCAAATGTATAGATCTCGGCCAGCGGCGTATCAGGGCTCACCCCCATGGCGCCAAAGGTTTGCATCGCGCGGTCGGTCACACGGCACAGCATCGAAGGCACCAGCGCCTTGATCATCGCGATTTCCTTGCGCGCCCCTTCAACGCCGACAGTGTCGATCATCCATGCGGCCTTGAGCACCAGAAGGCGGGCCTGCTCGATCTCGATCCGCGAATGGGCAACCCAATCGCCGATATTCGCACGCTCGCTCAGGTATGTGCCGAATGTCTTGCGTTCGCGCGCGCGGTCACACATCAGCTCGAGCGCAAGTTCCGCCTGACCGATGGACCGCATGCAATGGTGGATGCGCCCCGGCCCCAGACGGGCCTGCGCCATCGCAAAACCGTCACCTTCCCCGCCCAGCAGATTGTCTGCGGGCACTTTCACATTGCGAAACAAAATTTCGCAGTGGCCTTCAGGGGTGTGATGGTTCAGCACCGAAATGTTGCGCTTGATCTCGACGCCCGGCGTATCCATCGGCACAAGGATCATGCTTTGCTGCTGGTGGCGGGGGGCATCGGGGTCAGTCTGGCCCATAACGATCAGAAGTTTGCAATCAGGATGGGCGGCGTTTGTAATGAACCACTTACGCCCGCTGATCAGATATCCGTTTCCGTCCCGCTTGATCGAGGTCTGGATGTTTGTCGCATCCGAAGACGGCACGTCCGGCTCGGACATGGCAAAGGCCGATCTGATCTCGCCCTCCAGCAGCGGCATCAACCAGTCGCTCCGCTGTTTGGGCGTTGCGAACATGTGCAGCAATTCCATGTTTCCCGTGTCTGGCGCGCTGCAATTGAAGACTTCCGATGCCCATGGGATCCGCCCCATGACCTCTGCCAGCGGTGCGTAATCCAGTGTGCTCAGCCCCTGCCCCGGCTCATCACTTTTGAGAGCGGGCAGAAAGAGGTTCCACAAACCTTCAGATTTTGCCAAGGCTTTCAGATCAGCCATGAACGAGACTGGAAAGCTCCCGGCAGCCACCTCTTGGTGCCATAATGGGTTCCGCGGCACGATGTATGTGTCCATGAAGTCGGACACCAATCGCGTATAGTCTTTGCATCGGGTGGAATGCGAGAAGTCGATATCAAATGCTCCTGTTCCAGGACATGCAAACCACCCCTGACCAGAAATAGGCCCACCGGAGACACAGGCATGCTTGGTCGATTCTAGCCTGATTTGGTTCGGTCAACATTGCGCCAGAACAAACTCGGAAGAAACTGTGCGCAAGACAGACAGGTCATTTTTTGTTAGCCTCAAAATATTGGATTGCAGCTTCCCGCGCCCAGGCTTTGACTGGACAAAGTGTCAGGATCTCGGGGTGTTCAAAGGTTTTGGAGATTAAAGTAAAATGGCAGTAAAAACGATATTGGTTGCCTACTCGGGCTGGAGTTCTGCACAAAGCCCTTTGAAGCATGCCCTCAAAATCGCGGATCACCATGATGCCTGGCTGACAGGAATCCTGGGACATGGACAATCTCAAGGTCTCAGAATGTTTGCAGGAAAGATCCCGCGTGAGGTTTTCGAATTGGTCAAGGAAAACGAGCATAAAGAGATTGCAGAGGCAAAAGAGATATTCACCAAGACTGTCGCGCGCCATCACCGCGCTGATACGTCAGACTTTCTTGATGTGATTGATGAAGATGGCGGAACAGTTGCCAGCTTCGCAAGGACATTCGATCTGATTGTCACTGCGCCGCATAACGCTGAATGGGGTGAGCAACATATGTCCGCCAGCCCTGATATGATCGCACTGCAATCCGGGCGCCCTGTTCTGATCGTCCCGAAAGAGTATGACGCGCCGGGCCTCTCAACCCATGTCGTCGTCGCTTGGGACGGCAAACGGGCAGCAGCGCGTGCCATCGGTGACGCCATGCCCATGCTTGAGGAGAAAGGCAAAGTCACCGTTTTGACAATCGGTGATCAAACCCCTCCGGGCACAGAACGCCTGATCCAGAATTTGCGGCGCCACGGCATCAAAACAGACCATTTACAAAGCTCGAAATCTGGCAGCATCGGAAACACGATCCTGGTGACAGCGCAGGATATCGGCGCTGATCTGATCGTGATGGGCGCATATGAGCACTCCAAATTTGCGCATGATGTATTCGGGGGAGTGACCACAGATATTTTGAAACGGATGCACATCCCGGTTCTGATGTCTCACTGATCCAAGGGCAATTTTGCAATTTTCTGCGCGAAAGAAAAATGAAGTAGAGCGGGAAATCTAAGCTGCGGCCTCATAACCAGATTATACGGTTGCAGCGGAAGCGATGGCTGACAGGAATACCCTTGGCGATCTGTCGTAACGGGTTGCGACAGATCGCCAATCACCCAATCTGCGCACGGGAGGCTGCTCAAAAGAGCATGTGCACCAGCATGGTCACTGCCTTAACCGTAACCGGTGCGCCGATCCCACTTAATTTGACGTAATTCCACGGTAGCAAGTCGTTGATCTGGCTTTGTTTGTGGCCAGCGAGGATGGCTGTGAGCGTATTGGCCCGATAGGCATGCGGATCACCTGCCCCCTTCCTGACACTCTGCGCTGGCTGCCTGAAACGTACCACGGCCCAAGCAGCAGCTATTGCGCCGCTATGATCGCAGACGTCGCCGTCACTGGCGGCATCCACCGGACATTTTTCACGAAGAAAGGGCAGCGATTGGATGAGTCTGCAAAGATGATGTTGGGGCCTTGCTCAGGCGGCGCTGTGCGCCTGTCTGGCGCGGCTGGTCCTCTTGTGGTCTGTGAGGGCATAGAAACCGGTCTGAGCCTGCTTAGCGGCTTGTTGATCGGCCCTCATGCCGTTTGGGCGGCATTATCCACTTCAGGGATCAAGGGGCTTACCCTGCCTCACAAACCGGGGGATCTGATGATTGCCACCGATAGTGACGACAGCGGAGCAGGCAGGGACGCGGGCGACACTCTGGCACGTACAGCACACGCGCTGGGCTGGAACGTATCGCTCATGCCCGCGCCGGCAGGTATGGATTGGAATGATGCGCTGCAACGCGGGGTGACGGTATGAGGATTGCAACCGCGCAAGCCACACCATTCAACCCCTTGGATGATTGGGCCACGCCTGACATGTCAATCATTCGCCCTGAGCGCCCACCGGCCCCTGATATGTCTGAAGGTGAATTTAACGCTGTTTTTGGGTCGTGGGCCAATTGGCTGCGCTCTGCGGCTGAGGTGAAGGGCGCTCCAGTAGACTTCGTGGCGCTGGCTCTGCTTTCCACCGCCAGTGCCATCATTGGCAATACCCGTTGGGCCGTACCGTGGGAGGGCTGGAAAGAACCGCCCACCATCTGGGGGATGTTAATCGGCGATCCCAGCTCAGGGAAAAGCCCTGCCCTTGATGCCATCCTTGACCCGGTAAAGCAGATAGACAACGCCCTGAGCGCTGAGTACTCGGCCAACCGCCAAGATTGGGCTACAAAGGATGAGGTTGCTAAGCTGATCCTGGCCAAATGGAAATCAGACGCAAAAATCGCCATCAGGGAAGGTGAGGAGCCCCCCTTGAAACCGAAAGATGCAGACGCAGGCGCGCCGCCCGTTCGTGGCCGCGTCCGCATCACGGACACCACAACAGAAAAGGCCGCTGAGTTGATGAGTGACGGCTGGCGCGGCTTGTTGTTGTCGCGTGACGAATTGTCAGGCTGGTTAGGCAGCATGGACCGTTACAGCGGGGGCGGTGATCGCCCGTTTTGGCTGGAAGCCTATGGGGGTCGCAGCTTCACAGTGGACCGCAAGAATAGCCCTGAACCCGTCATGATCGACCATTTAACGATTGCCATTCTCGGTGGCACTCAGCCCGACAAGCTGGATAGCCTTTTGTTGAACAGCGATGATGATGGATTGCTTGCCCGGTTTCTTACTGTTTATCCAGCGCAGGTTCCTTTGCGCCGCCCAACGACCACATTGGACACGGGTGCCGCGCAAGAAGCCATGGAGCGCCTACGGGCATTAGAGCCAAGCATTGACGATCATGGGGCCAAGCGCCCGCTTTTCCTACACCTAGATCCGCAGGCGCAGGATGCCTTGCAAGAGTTTCGACAGCAATGCCGGGATTGGGAGGGGGATGCCGCAGGATTAATGAAAAGCCATATTGGCAAGATGCCGGGCATGGCCGTGCGTGTCGCAACGGTTCTGGCTTTGCTGGATTATGCTATCGGTGCAGCGCCAGCAGTCCACACCATCGGAGCGGAACACATAGGCCGCGCCTGCCACTATGTGGGAGAATACCTGCGCAAACACGCACACCGCGCCTATGGAGCGGCGTCCATGCCCGCAGAAATTCGTGGAGCCAGCCGTATCGGTGAAATCATCATGGCCGCAGGTTTGCGCCAGATCAGCACTCGAGAGATACAGCGTCGGCAATTGGCAGGCCTGCAATCGGCAAAAGAGATTGGCCCCGCCTTCACCGTCTTGCAGGACGCCGGTTGGATATCGTTAATTCCGCAATCAGGTCCAGGGCGTCCGGCCAAGATATTCGCCGTCAATCCACGTTTGGAGGGGGTGCAATGAGCCGTTGGTTAGCGTTAGCGAGTGGTGCCACATTTGATTCTGATACCCCACCTGACAACCTGACAAAACCTGACATTACCCTCACCATTCAGCCGGAAGGGGAGTTTTGTCAGGTTTTGTCTAACTGTCAAATGAGTGGAGAGGGTGAAAGACCTGTCCATAAACCTGTCTCAAATACCGATGACATGCGCTATGGCTTCGCCATCAACGAGCATCCCAAAACATGGACCGGCAATGTCGTTTCTCTCGACGCATGGCGGCAGTTGTCGGACTGGGACAGGCATGGCCCCGACGGTCGGCGTTGGAACGGCATCACTAACTCTTGGGAGACACCAGCATGAACGCATCGTCAAGGATGGCCCGGATGTCGCTTGATGTGCAGCCGCCTTTGAGCAAGATCGAGGGGGGCACGGAGCCCGCCTTTGGTGCAACCGCCTGTTCACAATCCGGCACGGATCCCTGCGCCCCGTGTCGCAGTTGTCGCAAGCGCCGAAGCCTCCCCTGCCCCGAAAATCGAAACCTACAACGCGGCCAACCGAACCCTAATGTTATGGAAGTACATATGATTTGTGACCTCACAGCTCAGATCGATATTCGCAAAGTCGCCAAAATGGCTTCAGAGATACCAGAAACCATTCACTTCGAAGGTGAGCGGATCGTCACGACATGGACAGGAACCAACTTCGGCGGGCGTAGGCAATGGTTTCTTTGTCCTTCGTGCGATCGTCGGTGTGCGATTATCTATCGCCGTGGCAACGGGCCGCTCTGGTGCTGCAGAATATGCGGGGGTGGAAGGTATCTTATCGAGCATGAGAGCCCACACCAACGCAAGCTGAGCAAGCTTGTAAAGGTACGGAAGCGCTTCGGGCAGACTGAAGGCGGCATTTTAGCGCCCTTCCCTTCCAAACCCAAAAGTATGCACCCGACGAAATACAATCGGATACGGAAAACCTCTTTGAAGCTAGAACTAGATTTCTTACTCGACGACATGGCCGATTTTCTTAAGATGAGCACCAAAGACTTGGAAGTGGTTCTCGCTGAAGCAAAACTTTGAAGTCCACCAGCACCGAGATGAACCGACAAGGTCCGATGCAAGGTGGGGGATATTTGGGGGGATGTGGATTAATTAAACGCAAATAAATCAGATACTTAACATGTATAAATGGCGGAGACGAAGTCCGTATGCCTTCTGTTTTTAGGGGTTCACTCACATCCACCACCGGTCCGTTAAATCGTTTAATTTCATAGCCTTAAATTCACCCTCGCCCATTGACGTTCAGATGTGTTCGCCTTAAATCTAACCCAAGTGTGGGAACAAATGTGGGAACGATATGAAACTGAGCGCGCGCAAGGTGGAAACGGCAGGGGTTGGACGCCACGGCGATGGGCGCGGCCTTTTCTTGTACGTGAAACCGACCTTAGCGCGATCATGGGTGCTTAGGTATCAGGTGCAGGGGCGACGTCATGATCTTGGACTGGGCGCATATCCCGATGTGACCTTGGCAATGGCACGACAAAAGGCGACCGACGCACGACGCTTGATCTTAGACGGGGATGACCCGATTGCCAAACGCCGCCAAGCCCAGTCAAAGACCTTCAAAGACGCTGCGCTCGAATTGATCGAAAGCAAGCGGTCTGGATGGAAGAACGCCAAACATGCCGCGCAGTGGACGTCTACGCTTGAGGCTTATGTCTTCCCCACACTTGGTCCTATGCAGGTGACAAAGATTGCAACCGCAGACGTGGTTGGGGCGCTCAAGCCAATATGGTCGCAAAAGCCCGAAACAGCCAACCGCGTTCGCCAACGAATCGAAGCAGTGCTGGACTATGCTTCGGCGCTGGGCATCCGCGAAGGCGACAATCCCGCACGTTGGCGCGGGCATCTGGACAACCTATTGCCCAAGCCGACAAAAGTGCGGGCAGTCCAACACCACCCCGCCTTGTCTCACGCGGATATCCCAGACTTCATGGAAGCGCTGTCCACCCGCAAAGGCGTTTCGGCGCGGGCTTTGACGTTCACCATCCTCACGGCGGCGCGGTCTGGTGAGACGCGGGGCATCACATGGGCCGAAGTGGATTTAGACAACCGCGTATGGACCATCCCAGCCCATCGCATGAAAGCCGCCAAAGAACACCGCGTTCCCCTTACACCAGCTGCCATTGCCCAGCTTGGGCAAAGGGGCGCGGGCACGGATTTGGTTTTCGGTAGTGAAACGAAAGCAGGCAAACCAATATCTGATATGAGTATGACCGCCCTGTTGCGTCGCATGGAGTACAACAATATTACGGTTCATGGTTTTCGGTCTACCTTCCGTGACTGGGCTGGCGAGACAACAGGTTTCCCGCGCGAAGTGATCGAGGCGGCGCTAGCCCACGGCATCAAGGACAAAGCCGAAGCGGCCTATGCGCGCAGCGACCTGTTCGACAAACGCCGCACGCTAATGGACGCTTGGGCCAGCATGGCAAAGGCCCAAACAGAGGCCCACAATGTGATTTCGTCAAAATAGGGTCCGAAAAACCTCTGACGGGTTAAATATGGCAATCCCGAACGGCTGTGTATAGTGTGGACAGCCTCCTATTTTCGCAAACCTAGAGGAAGGCGGTTAGCCGCGCGTAAACTGAATTAAATTGATCGGGTTACCACCCGCCCCGTCACTGCCACCCCGCTTCAAGTCGTAATAACTACACAAGCTACATTGCACCGCTAATTTAGCTACGACAAACTCTGCTAGACCAAGATCATATCATCCTTCACGTTGCTCAGTTGGAACCGCTCGAACGTGATTTCTGTACCCTGGTCGGCGAACACAACACTGCCGCCTGATTGCGTCATATGCGCCTGCGCTTCGGCTGCGCTGCCGTATCCAAAGCCGTCAAACGACAGGTAATCCCACGCTTCCAGATCAAGCACAGTGTTTGTTGCCCCGTCCGTTTGTGTGAACACAAACTGGTCCGCCAACGCGCCGCCAGCCAGCACATTTGTGCCAGACCCACCGTCGATTTGATCATCAACACCTTGCGCACGTATCCAGGTTTTTACGTCCGCAGCCGTGTTATTAATGAATTCCTGACTTTGCGAAAACCCTTGAACGATATGCGCGCGCGTAAATGTTTCACTTAGCTGCGATGTCCAGCCCGTCACCTCAGTCTGTGCCACTTCGCCTGCCTCGAAATCACGATCCAACACGTTGTTATACAACAGCTTAACAAAGTCCTCAGGGTTAGTCAGCGATCCATAAGTGTTCGCGAACTCTTGCGAATTGGTGAAGCCGGAAATGACATTAATCAGAGTCTGTCCTTCTGACAGGTTCTCCGACCACCCTCCAAACCCGCCAATATCCGGCGCGCGGTCCAACGTCGCTTGGTACAGGCGGTAGACATCGTCTGACCAAGCAGCTGGATTGCCATCCACGGCCAATTTATTTGCGGCTTGCAGCGTGTTGTTGATCAACTGCTGGCTTTCCGCGAACCCGTTCACCACGTCTGCGCGGGTGAAGCTGTCGGTGATCCGGCCGGTCCAGCTGTCAATTTCGTTTTGGGTTACTTCCCCTTGATCAAAGTCACGATCCAGAACGTTGATATACATCAGTTTTACGAAGGTCGCATCATCCGCGTTGGCATATTTGTTGCGGAATTCTTGCGAACCGACAAAGCCTTGACGCACAGCCGCCAAAGTGTATTCGCCTTGGAAAAGCTTGGAGGTCCAAGCCTTGTGGCCGCCCTCATCCGGGGTCCGATTGAACGTCGCTTGGTACAGACGAAACACTTGGTTCGCCTCAGGCAGGGCATAGCGCAGCTCGAAGGCATCACCGTAGATGTTGTCCTGATCGGGACCGCCAAACAAAGCATCTGTTCCACCGCCGCCACTAATCACGTCGTTGCCATGGAGGCCATCGTAAATGTCCGTTGACAGGGTCCCCACAAATATATCATCGCTCGACGTGCCAAGGTTTATAGTATTATCAATGATCAGGTTATTCTCTAAGTAGACATCATCAAACTGAAGCCGCTCAACGTTAACCACTGTTGCGCTATCAGTCCCGCGGCTCACCACAGTGATGCCACCTGAATTTTCAATCACAAATTCAGTACTGCGGCCGTTGAAAACCGCGATGTCGAAATCTTGGCCTCCGTCAAGTTGGTCCAGACCAGTACTTGCAATGAGGATGTCTGCCCCACTGCCCCCCACAAGGACATCGTCGCCTTCTCCGCCATTAAGATTGTCATTGCCGAAACCACCGTCAAGCATATCGTTGCCAAGACCACCCGATAAAGCATCCTGGCCTTGCCCCCCGTACAAGCTATCGGAACCAGCGTTTCCTTGAATGATGTCGTCCCCAGCGGCACCTGCAATTGTATCGTCGCCACCTAGCCCGATCAGCCAATTAGAATTATAATCGCCAGAAATGTCGTCGCTGTTCTCAGATCCGGTTAGGTTTTCGATACCGCTGATGACATCGCCCTTGGCAAAACCAAAGTTGCCTGTGCCCGCTTCCAGATCGATGACAACGCCTTCTTGACTGACGTCCGTACGGACGTTGTCCCGACCAAGATCGGACGTCGCCCTGTATGAGAGCCGATCAATACCCGCGCCACCAATGAAGGTTTCTTGGGAATCGCCTGCAATGAACAGATCATCGCCATTTCCACCATCCAGAATAGTTCTAACGTCAGTATTAAAAAGAGATGTCTCTTGCTTGAAAGAGGAGTCTCTTACTTCTTCGTAACCATTATACGTCCCGAGTGTATCATCGCCATCGCCACCATATAGTTCACCGCCACCTTGCGCACTGAATATGATATCATCACCACCCCCACCAAAAGCATCAATATAGCGTCGACTTGACCCGTCGGTGTTTTGGGGTCCAACGCTTATCACGTCGCCAAAATCGCTGCCTTTAAATACATTGAAATTATAGGCTCGCGCGGTGCCACCGACCAAGGAAGACGTTTGGCCCGGCGATCCGAGAAGCCGAAAATTACTAATAATTTGCTCACCCTCAATCGGAGTGTCATCTATTAGTCCCGGATCTGCGTTCAGCAATCCACCTATAAACGAATATTGCTCTGCGGAGTCGAAGGCTATACGCCATGCGAAATCGCTTTTGCTAAGATCAATCGTATTGCGGCCACCACCGGCTCGGTAAGTGTCATCTCCAAGGTAGTCACTTCCGGAAATTAAAACGGTGTCGTTTCCATTACCAGTATGAAAATAATCTTTCGCGGTAGAACCAGTGAAAGTATCATCGCCATCCCCGCCTCTAAAAGAATCCCCATAACTGATCATCAATGTTTCATCGGTAGGAACCTTACCAGCAAAAAATTGGTCATTACCACCACCACCAGAGATATATTGTTTAACGTAATCTGACCCATGGATAATGTCATTACCGTCGGTTCCAAAGATATATGTAATATCCTCTAACGTGTCTTGGCCAATCCGGTCACCGAATGCGTCAAACTTGTCAACTAAGACCACATTCTCGTCGCCTTTTCCTTCATATACATCATAAATAACAATGTAATCTGGAAGATCATGATTTTGGTCAACATAACCTGTTGTTTCAAACTCAAGCGCCGCAAGTTTGCCATAAAACCGGCCTAGGTTACCGTCCTGTTGGTCAACTTCGGTGCTATAAAGCACCATATTGTCTTCCGTACCGCCAAAATACACATCATTCCCGTGCCCTCCGACAAAAAGATCGAGGCCTTGGCCGCCATAGACAGTGTCATCGCCCCGATCTCCGACCAAAACATCGTCACCGTCACCGCCATTCAGAATGTCGTTGCCTTCAAGCCCGCGGATAGCATCGTCTCCTGCGCGACCGCTGATAATGTTGGCAAACCGGCTTCCCCAAACGGAGTCTGCGAATTCGGAGCCAATTAAATTTTCTAGCTCATAAAGTCTACCTAATTCTTCTGGCCCTCCACCCCAGCTCATCGTGAAACCTGCTGCGGGTCTGAACGGATCGTTGTAACCAAGATGAATGCGTGTTGCTCCGACGCCAAAGCCCTCAAAGCTAACGGTATCGTTCCCGGGCCCACCAACCACTACGTCATAAAAATTGCTTATAGTGATGAGGTCATTTCCAGCGCCAGCGTTGACAAAATCCCCGGATTCGTGAAACCAAGTTAAGTTGGTATTTTCCTTAGTAAAGATAACGTCATCGCCGTCGCTACTATCGATTACGTCATAACCAATATCGCCTAAAATATAATCTCGGAGTGATGTCGAATATAGGACCCTATGAGCGGCAGAAGAGGGTTGTACCGATTCATCCGGCGTAACGTTTACATATATCCAGGCCTCACTTCTGGTCTGAATGAAATTACCATCAATTTTGCTGATATCAACAATACTATCGTCAAAAATCAGTTCTTCAATGTTGCGAAGGGCATCAGTGCCGTCAAACGTTTGATTGCTGCCAATACGAAGATCAGTGATTGTCCACGTCGTGCCGTCACTGCTTTTGGTAAGATTATAATCTGCAATGCTGCCAGTATAAATCGCACGGTCAATACCGCCTTTACCATCCAAGATGTCGTTTCCCGACCCACCAATTATGGCATCATCGCCGCTGGTTCCCGTTAACGTATCATCATTTTTGGTGCCAAACTGGATAGACGCCACCGTTTCATTCGACGCGTCAACTGGCTGATCCAGACTTGTTAACAATTCGTCAGCTAGATATTTAGTCAAAGCTGAAATTGGACCATCAATTTTATTAAGTGCGTCAAAAAGAACGTTGAAAATGTCATTAAGGGCGTCATCAAGATTAAGAACTGAATCAAAGTTACCAATAGCGCTTAAAAGCTCGGACGCTAGATCGTCCAAAATTCCCTGTACGCCAGATGCCTTAAGCGCCCAGTCAAAGACGGCTTGAAAGGGAGCTAGAATAAAACTTATAAAGTCCAGAAGTGGTTCGAGGACTTTGTAAGCTTCCATGACGAAATCTAATGGATCCGTTACAGAACGGATCACAGACTGGATAGCAGATAGCTTTCCCGCAAAACCAGAAACAGCATCCAAAATATCCTGCTTTAAGCTGAAAACCGCAGTAATTGCATTTATTGCAACCCTAATACCTTCCAAATTATTCAAGTATTGCGCAACGTCCAAGTTTTCCAGTCGCGCAGCCTCATCAGTCATCTGCACAGTTTCATTCAGGAAGTGGGTGGTTTCTGCAAACCCAGAAAGGTCGAGTTGGGCAACGGAGTTGGCTGTCGTCATAGATCCAACTCGTATTTCCATTCCGTCGGAAATTCTGTCGATCACTGATGCTGTAGATTGATTATCAATCGTCGGCAGGGCGATTGCAATTAAGGACATCTGTCCTTCTAGCACGTCTAATATTACCCTGGTTGCTATAACGAGGTCTTTAACACCTAGACCCGTCAGCGCAGATCTCTCGCCTGGCCGACCTAAAGCACCGTCTGAAAGAAGTCCAGTTGCTTTTGCTGTTAGCCCACTGCGTTCCACCGGGCTAACGTAAGTTCCACCACCAAGAGCAACATCTATTTTACGCGCCTCTTCACCATACACGCCAATTGCTTCGCGAAAGGTTTTCACAGGCAACTCAGCACCTCTGAGAACTGGTATTGAACCAAGTATTTTTTGAACTGGCAGCAAAACGAGTTTAACTTCAGCGATAGACGAAGAAATTTTACCTGGTAAGCTTACCAACTGCTCAAGCACCAGAACAGAATCTCGCATCGTCGCAATACTGGCCCTTAGTTCTTTAAAGTAGGCCTGATTAAGCACGTCAATATTGGATTCTAGACTAACCAAATTAGAGATATTTGTTTGATCTGCAGTTGGCATTTCGATTTACTTCCGGATTTATAATTATGTTTTCACTTTAGCGAAGCAGTAGGGGCATCTACGAAATTCTAGAAATTTTAAGTTACTGCACACGTCCATTATTCGGGGCGCACAAGCCTTGAACTCAAGATTGAAGTGCGGCGAACAATATAAGGGATTAAGTTCTTCAGCCTTGGTTTCAGCCGAAGTTCTCAATACTAATTATAAAGTGGTACAGCAAAACTGGAAAATATCTTAAGACGTATCAAAAGCAGGTTACATGATATAAGAATGACGAAGATTTCGACACACTTTTTCTACTCTGAAAAAACTGTAGGTTAGATCAAGATCAATTACTATCGCCTAATTGAGCATTTTCGGTGTTTGTTTGGGTGGAATTTTCTTCCACGGCGCTTCTATCTCTGCCAGATAATCTGCTGGATGTTCAGTTTCGGCCGGTTTCTGGCCACTTCTTGGCTTTTTTGCACAAATAGGTTGATGGGATTCACTGTATGAATCCAGCGTGATAGCTGAAGGCATGAGCAGTTGGGCCCCTACGAAGTACAATACCAAGAATTAGTCGTCTTACAATGACAGCTTGAAGCAACGCGGATCGTTGTTGATCCATTGACTGACAGCACATGTTTAACCCTGAATGTACTGCTGTCCTTTGCCCAGTTCGAACGCGAAGTCACGGCCGAGCGGATCCGCGACAAGATCGCTGCCTCCAAGAAGAAGGGGCTCTGGATGGGTGGAGCGGTCCCCTTGGGCTATGACCCCCATCCCGACCCTCTGCAGCGCGAGTTGGTGGCCAACCCAAGCGAAGCCACCACGGTCCAGACGCTGTTTCAACTCTATTTGAAGCTTGGGTCGCTGCGAGAAGTAGAAGAGCGCGCAAAAACACTTGGCCTGACTTCAAAGCTGCGCGTGTCCTCAAAAGGAAAGCACAGCGGAGGGCGGGTATTGTCTCGTGGACAGATTATAATGGTGGACATACGCCCCCCTGTATTTCCCATTTGGCCACTGACCCGCGTTCGCTTCGAAAGCGCACCGTTTCGCGCAGTTTTGAACCTTCTTTTGAACACCCCAACCCAAGTGCGGGTGATGCAGGAATGGCGGGTGTTCTCTGATTACCAAAAACTCGGAATTGCACTGCCAGATACAGTGCTAGTCCACCAAAATTCCCCAACTCAAACTTGCCCTGAAGCATAGGAGCTTACCATGACAAAACGACTCAATGAGAAGAACGAACGCCTGAAACGCCGCTTTCTGGAATATCGCAAGTTCGCGCGCCAGCTTTCAGAAAAAACGCTGGATCGGGAGATCGCAGCCCTTGAACGGTTTGACGTCTGGAACGGGCGTAAGGACTTTGCCCGCTTTCATATTGAGCAGGCTATGGGGTTCCGCACCCACTTGGAACAAAGCAAGACAAAAACTGGAAAGCCTTTGGGTAAATCGACAATGCGGTCTGTTTTGGCCACCTTGCGCGAATTTGTGCTGTGGCTTTCTCAGCAAGACGGGTTCCGCAGCCGTATCAAAGCAGCGGACGCAGATTATTTCAGCCTGTCCCGACGTGACGAAGCAGAGGCCCGCGCGGCCCCACCCCGCCCAGCGCCCAGCATAAACCAAGCCAAACGCGCCCTTGCCCTCATGCCCAACTCCACACCGCAGCAAAAGCGCGACAAAGCAGTCTTTGCCCTACTGTGCCTCACGGGGGTTCGTGTTGCGGCTTTGGTATCGCTCAAGATCAAGCACGTTGATTTGCAGGAACAATCTGTCACCCAAAACCCGCGCGAAGTGGCTACCAAGTTTGGCAAGGTCATCGACACCTTCTTTGCAAAAGAGTTTGCCGAAGCTGAAATCGCGCTTGGCGACTGGATGACCTATTGCGACGAAGTGGCGCTCTACGGCCCCGATGATCCTTTGTTCCCCGCAACGGCAATTGCAGCCAAATCAAATTCGGGATTTGAGGCAAGCGGTTTTACGCGCAGCCATTGGAAAAGCACCGAACCTGTCCGCAAGATCGTTCGCGCCGCGTTTGAAGCTGCAGGCGTTCCCAACTACGGCCCCCACGCCTTTCGTCACATGCTGGCACGCCATGCAGCCAAAAACGCGACGTCTGTGGCTGAACTGGTGGCAGCATCGCAAAACCTTGGGCACACTGATGTTTTGACTACTTTGCGCAGCTACGGTCAAATCAGCCGCGATGATCAACGCAAGCTGGTTACGGGCAAAACGTCTGATGAAGACTGAAACAGGGCAATCCAAGCGACGGCGCGATGTGGGAACAAATGTGGGAACGTTTTGCAATAATTATATAATTTATCAATTAAATCAACACATTACTGAGGCGCAGTGGCGGAGACGAAGGGAGGCTCCACCATAAATCTAAGTCATTGATTAAACCGGACATACAAGAGCGCTGGTTACTCTATTGTCTCACTTAGTGCTTCACTAGTGTACCGGAACTGTTGCAAAGTCAAACCGAAAGATTGAATGGCCTGAGTAGTTCTTGTGACAGATAGTTTTAGAACACCAGATTTACTTGATGGTCCGAAGTCATGAAGTGGCGGTAACATGAGCATCGATAGATTATAAATCTGCACATCATATTGGTTATTGCCAATAGTACATATACTTATTCAGCCGATAGTTATTTACCGGTTATAACTATATAAGTAACTGATAAGTGTTAGCATTATAAGCTGTGTGCAAATAGATACAAATTAAGTTATTGATATGCATGTATAATCTAATCAACCGATATTATATAATAAGCTGATAAATCGTATAACTAACTGATATATGTAACCAATATACAACTAGGTATAACTAGGTAGTATGCATCCGGTATCTAAGTAATTTATATCTATAGATAAAGTAATCTTATAACTATGTATAATGGATATAAATAAGGTAAAACTAATTACAAACTATTGTAAACAATAGAAGAATAGGGTCAGACAGATACTGGAAGCATCTATTGTCTATATGTGAGGGTATTAGATAAGATATATATGTCAATGGTTTAATAGTAATTCGGCTACACCTCGTGAGTACTTCGGAGATATAACTAGGCATCAATACTCTGGTATCACTTAATGAAAACAGATAGATAGTCAAGTGAGTATTGCTCCAGATAAGCACCTGATACACGCAAACTTACCCACCCCACGTTATGACAACACTCTCAAGCGTCAGACACAGCAGGAAACCTAAAACAGATACAAAGTTCGTGGCAAAACATAGAGGTACAGATACTTGTAACAGGCGTACCTTTACTTGGACCCAATGCCCTATGGGGGAATTACGGAACCGATGTCACAAGAGATCTCCCCGCGAAAAACTGCTCCGCAAATTTTGCATCCTTTGCTCAAGCTCTAAGGTACATGGCAACACTTGATCTCTACAGGGCTAAAGAAACAGGGTGCTTCTTGGCAGAGGAGAATTCAAGATCACGGTTAAGGTCTAGTGTTTGCAATTGTGGTTGAGGGTGGACTACTAGATCACGACTGAAATACACTTCGGTACCCCAACAAGCTAAGTTGAAGTCTGTCATCTGACCCTGTTATCGTAACTGCATCGGTGCTAACGAGGACTTCACAGAGAAGGCGTTCACTTATGGCGCTAGGTTGCGCATGGAGTTCTTTATGAATGATATCAGTCAATTTTGGACCGGCACGGCTGGCAATGATGTGTATACGGGCGACCAGAATGATGAATTCATAGATGGTTGGACGGGTAACGACATACTCGCTGGCGGCTTGGGAGATGATTTTATTCTTGGCGGCGATGGCTTTGACGCAGCAAAATTTAGCGGTGATCTGAACGAATACTTATTCGGGCGCACTGAAGATGGAAAGAATGTCGTGGTTCTTGGGCCAGATGGTCAAGATACACTATCCTTCGTCGAGTCGGTCATCTTTGACGACGTCGCTGTACCGATAGTGAATTCAAGTTGGGGTTTTGGGGGATTGAATACTATATTCGACGCCGCAGATTCCTTTTACGCTCATGACCTTTTTCCGTGGCTGGAGAAACCTCTCCCAGATGTTAGTATCAATCTAACAGATGGAAGAACGGTCAGAATCGTGCTCGGTGAAATCATTGATATTGAATCCAAAATCACCGCTCAGATATCCGCACAAGTGTTTGATCAAAACGGAAATGAGGTAGGTGAGGAAATTATTTTAGGAAGTCTATCGTCCTATGCGTGGGGATTCACAGATTGGGTGGCTCTAACTCCGTTGCTAGACGGTAACTGGGCGGTCCAAAAATATATATCACGCAGTAATAATGGCTATCCGTTGATGGGTGATAATTCACCAAGTGTTATATCAAGAGCGATATATGATTCTGATGGAATGAGGTTTCAGGGCACTACACCGCCTCTAATCGACTACGCAGTCAAGATCATAGGGCTATCGGAAGAAGGGCTGTCCCTATCTGTCGATGCAACCGCTGTTCTCGAAGAATACCCACTTACCAGCCTTAGCTATCAATGGCGAAAGAATGGCATCGCAATTGAGAATGCCACTGAAGGCACATACTCTCTCGAACAAGAAGATGTCGGCGCAAGCATAAGTGTCACAGTAAGCCTGACCGATGAGAACGACTTAGAGCAATCGTTTACAAGTGATTTTACAAGACCTGTTGTGAACTCAAACGACTTGCCAGAGGGTGACATAACTCTGAACGGCATACTTGAAGCAGGAAGTGTTCTGACCGTGGACACTTCAAACCTTTCAGATGCAGACACGCTTGGTGCACTATCCTATCATTGGCTGCGGAACGGCTTAGACATCGCAGGAGAAATTAGCTACGACTACTCACTAAGTAACTACAGCTACACACTAGGTATCAACGATATCGGCTCTGAGATTTCAGTTAGGGTTTCTTATACTGACGGTTTCGGCACGCAAGAAGCGGTTACAAGCACTGCAAGCGGTGTGGTACTGCCCGATGCTGACACTCGTATTACAGGGACGGAAGAACCTGACTGGCTCGCAGGCTCCAATGCCGGACAGTTCATTGAGGGTCTGGCTGGTAACGACACAATTCTGGGCGGCGGCGGCGCAGACTTTCTGCAAGGCGGTACAGGCAACGATTTACTTTCGGGCGAAGGTACCTTGGCGGCATCATTCGGGCTGACGATAGCCAACCAAGTCTTCCGCTTATACCAATCGGCGCTGGACAGGACGCCAGACCCAGCTGGACACGCCGCATGGTCTGAAAGGATCGCAAGCGGCGAACTCACCATACTAGAAGTCGCGGATAGCTTTGTTCGATCCCCAGAGTTCACGCAGACATACGCTAACCTCAGTAACAGTGAATTCGTCGAACTGCTGTACAATAATGTCTTGGATCGTGCTTCTGACCCCACCGGCTTGGCTCGTTGGACGCAAGACCTTGAGCAAGGCGCAACGAGGGCCGAACTGTTGAAGGGGTTTTCTCAAAGCCCAGAGTTCATCAATAGTACGACTATTGAGGCCACTCACTTTGCAATTAACGATACGGCTTCTGATTGGACTGATGCAGTCTATCGACTTTACAGCGCAACCTTAGACCGCGAACCTGACATTGGCGGCCTGCAAGGTTGGTCAACGCGACTAGGCAATGGCGAAATCACTTTGCTGGAAGCCACCACTGGATTTATTCAGTCGCGAGAGTTCCAGAATGTCTACAATGACTTGCCTGATGCTGCATTCGTTACATTGCTTTATAGGAATGTGCTTGATCGCCAACCTGATTCCGGTGGACTTGCCCGTTGGACGGAACAGCTAGAGAGCGGTGCAACCCGCGCAGAGATAGTTTTGGGCTTTTCCGAAAGCACACAGTTCAAGTCCAACTCCGCCTCTTTGCTGGAGGATTGGATGCGTGACAAAGGTACAGACGACATTCTGGATGCTGGCGCTGGTGACAACACGCTATATGGCGGAATGCTGAGTGACACCTTCGTGTTTGACGCAGCGCAGGGTGGAACGCATCTCGTGATGGATTTGGAGACGTGGGATACGCTGGATTTCAGAGGGTTTGGTTATGCCAGCGACGACGACATCAGAGAGCACATGACCCAAGTGGACACTGATGTTATATTCTCAGATCAAGACCTTTCCGCTACCTTCGTAGGTGTGGACCTAGCAGTCATTTCTGACGCCATGTTGCTTTAGGCGCTTGCTGCGGGAGGCGCATGCCCCCCACCAGAACAGAGTTCTAGGAAGGCCACTGAGGCCATGCAGGCCGTGATATTTCCAGCGTGAGCACCATGAAAGCAGACACTTACCAGCAACCTCAAACCTCGAACTTCTCTATTGCATCTTGCTTCTGAGCCAATGTGTAGCCTTCACCAAAGTATCCATCAGTTACGCTGCCTCGTTCGTGACCCACAATCTCTTGCACGAGCGCCAATTCAACACCCGCTTGGCGCATGCGTGTGACTACCGTGTGCCTTAGGCTGTGGAACACTAGCCCATCTTCTTTAATTCCTAAGCCTGTCAGAAATCGAGTGTTGAACCAACGGCCAAGGTTTCGCCCATACCCATCCTTCGCGTCATAACTGAACGACATGAATAAGCGTGGCCCATCAGAAATAGTTGTGACCCAATCTAGAAAGCCAAGTCTAATTAGCTCAGAGTGGATTGGTACTTTGCGCCGACTTGCATTGGCCTTTACCCGCTTCTTGTTGTCACCATCATCTGTGATGTTGATGAACCAGATGCCGTCTTCGTTAGCTATATCGCCTGCCTCTAACTGGGCTACCTCGTTCAATCTAGCCCCCGTGAACATGGCCAGTAACGCACCCCACTTGTGATCGTCCTTCTTAACAAGACCACAATGGTTCTGTGTGAGTTCAGCATAGAGTTTAGCAGTTTGATCTTTACTATATGCTTTGCGTTCACTCTTTTTCTGCTTACCGCGCTTGATCTTCATACCGACAAACAACTTGTGAGGTGTAAGAGTGTGGCGCTCTGCCCAGTCCCAAAAGCGAATGAACATTCCAATATGGTTGTTCACTGTCTCCAGCGACACTTTTGGAACGCCCTCTACTTTGACTGCCTCAATCAATGGCAAGCCTCTAGTTTCAGGTCTGGTGTTGCGGTTCAGAGGTAGCTTCTGAAGCAGCTTCTTTAGCTCGTTAGCATCTTGCCGTGTGATATCTGCCAACGGGCGCTCTGGCCCAAAAAACTCCAAAGGGACCGCCATGAAAGATCGCGCCTTCCCAGCCATCTGATCCGACCATTCGGGTAGGCTCTCTGCCATGAAGTCATCGAAAGCCTCCGCAAGCGTCACAGAGCGCCCCTGCGTGCCCTTGTGCGGGGTTTGGGCGGCAGAGGCTAGGTCGTATTCATCAACGCTCTCAGCGCGCCTTAAAAACGCCTTTAGCTGATCATGCCTGCCCTTGCGCATTTCTCTGCGGAGGTCTGTTTCGCTTTCAGCCCATTGAGCGTCAGAAATCTTATTAACAGATTTGAATTTACCCACTGTCTGAATGTCCAAGTATTGATCCGACAAGTCATCAAATCCAGCAATACCATCTTCATGTATCCTTACCTCTTGCCGCAACAGGTCGAGTTCATCTTGCTTCCAACCAGTATTGTTGAGGCGCTCTGTGTAGTTATCAAGCGCCTTCACAAAGTAAGCGCGCACCATAGCCCGAATTTCATCTTGCCTGAGTTTAGCCAACGTCTTGTTTTCCCGAACTAGCCTCCCACAAGATGCAAGATGACGCGCCAGATCACCAGCCCTATCTGGGCACCTTGTCCTTAGAGATAGTTTGATGCTGTGGCGCTTGTGACCTTCGCTCAATGGCAAAGGCCACCGGAAATAGTAAACGCCGTGACGGGACGAAGAAATATATGCAAATATTCTCATGGGTTCTGTGCTTCACTTTGTGTCGCACTTGTTAGCCCAACTTCTAACTCATTGATTTAGAAGTAAATGGCGGAGACGAAGGGATTCGAACCCTCGAACGCTTGCACGTTACTCCCTTAGCAGGGGAGCGCCTTCGACCACTCGGCCACATCTCCGTTGACCCGTTTAGCGGTGAGGTTGCGGGAGGGCAAGAGGTTTTCGGGGAATTTACACAGCGACTTTAGCTGCGCTTAGTACCGCGGGGAAAAATACGGCTGAGAGTGAGCATTCGGCCCTCAAATCGGGGCATGGGCATTGCGATCCGGCGCGTGCGACAGGAGCCTGCGCCACAGGTTCTTCGCTCGAAAATACGCCGGATTTTGCTGCTGTGGTCTAAGTGTTGAACAAGAAGTGCAGCACATCGCCGTCTTTGACAGTATAGCTTTTGCCCTCGGCGCGCATCTTACCCGCTTCTTTCGCAGGCCCCTCGCCACCCAGAGACACGAAATCTTCAAAAGCAATCGTCTCCGCGCGGATGAACCCTTTTTCAAAATCGCCGTGGATCACACCGGCGGCTTTGGGCGCGGAGGTGCCCTGCTTGATCGTCCAGGCGCGCGCTTCTTTAGGGCCTACGGTGAAATATGTCTCCAGATGCAGCAGCTCGTAGCCTGCGCGGATCAACCGGTCGAGGCCCGCTTCTTCGAGATTCATGTCGTCCAGAAACATTTGCGCGTCTTCCGCGTCCAGCTGGCTGATCTCTTCCTCGATCTGGGCAGAGATCACCACAGCCGAGTTGCCTTGCGCAGCAGCCATAACAGCAACAGCATCTGACAGCGCATTGCCTTTGGCCGCGTCCTCAACACCAACGTTGCAGACATAAAGCACCGGCTTGGTGGTCAGCAGTTGCAGCATCCGCCACGCCTTTGCGTCGTCTTCGTCCACCTCGACCACACGCGCAGGGTTGCCCGCTTCGATCGCGGTCTGGGCCAGCGCCAGCAGGCGGTCCTGCTGGGCAGCGTCTTTGTCGTTGCCCTTCATCTTGCGGGCCAGACCGGCGCGGCGCTTTTCAATGCTTTCCAGATCTGCCAGCATCAATTCGGTATCAATGGTTTCAGCATCTGCCACAGGGTCCACGCGCCCTTCGACATGGGTCACATCGCCCCCCACAAAACAGCGCAAAACGTGGGCAATGGCATCCGTTTCGCGGATGTTGGCCAGAAACTGGTTGCCGAGGCCTTCGCCTTTGGAGGCGCCTTTGACCAGACCGGCGATGTCAACAAATGTCATACGCGTCGGAATGATGGTCTTGGATTTGGCGATCTCTGCCAGCTTGTCCAACCGTGCGTCCGGCACGGCAACTTCGCCTACATTCGGCTCTATCGTGCAAAAAGGGAAATTGGCGGCCTGTGCAGCAGCCGTGCGGGTAAGCGCATTGAACAGTGTAGATTTGCCCACGTTCGGCAGACCGACGATACCCATTTTGAAACCCATGACAGCATCCCTTTTTGCGTTTGGCATCTGTTAGGGCGTCCGCGCGCGCTGTGCAAGGGCGCGGCGGTGTTGTGGTGCATTGATTTCTGCGGCCAGATTGGGCATTGAAATGCAAACACTCACCGCAAAGGCTGACCCCATGACCCGCATAGACGCAAAATTCACAGACCTCAAAGCCAAGGGCAAGAAGGCGTTTGTGTCTTATGTGATGGCCGGTGATCCGGATTTTGACCGCTCGCTGGAGATTGTGCGCGGGCTGCCTTCTGCCGGTGTTGATATCATCGAACTGGGTCTGCCCTTTACCGATCCCATGGCGGATGGCCCCACAATCCAGCTGGCAGGTCAACGCGCGCTGGAGGGCGGCATGACCCTCAAGCGTACATTGGCGCTGGCGGCCGAGTTCCGCAAAGACGATGACACCACGCCCATTGTGCTGATGGGCTATTACAATCCAATTTATTCCATGGGCGTACCTGCCTTCCTGACCGCTGCAAAAGCGGCAGGCATTGACGGGCTGATCGTGGTTGACCTGCCCCCCGAAGAGGACACGGAACTGTGCCTGCCCGCGCAAGAGGCCGGATTGAACTTTATCCGCCTTGCCACCCCCACCACTGATGACAAACGGCTGACGCGCGTGGCACAGAACACCTCCGGCTTTGTTTATTATGTCTCCATTACCGGCATCACGGGTGCTGCCGAAGCAGAGGCAGGCGATGTATCCCCCGCCGTGGCGCGCATCCGCGAGGCAACAGGCCTGCCCGTGATTGTAGGCTTTGGCGTGAACACGCCCGAAAAATCGCGCGCCATTGCCGAAGTGGCGGATGGCGTTGTGGTTGGCTCTGCCATCGTCAGCCAGATCGCGGCGGGCAAGACCACAGCCGAAGTGCTAGCGTTTGTGAAGACGCTGGCAGATGGCGCACACGCGGCTTGAGCGCCGGACAAATGTAGCGTTGATCCAACCTGCCAAAATTGGTAAACAAACCTAACCAATAATACCGGAGCCAGCATCATGCCCGTCATTACAAACATCAACGACCTCAAACGCATCCACAGACGCCGCGTGCCGAAGATGTTTTATGACTATGCCGAAAGTGGCAGCTGGACCGAGCAAACCTTCCGCGAGAACACCTCCGACTTTGACCAGATCCGCCTGCGCCAGCGTGTGGCAGTGGATATGTCCGGGCGCAGCACGGCCACCAAGATGATCGGCGAGGATGTGGCCATGCCCGTGGCCCTCGCCCCCGTGGGTCTGACAGGCATGCAGCATGCGGACGGCGAGATGAAAGCGGCACGTGCCGCAGAGGCCTTCGGTGTGCCTTTCACGCTCTCGACGATGTCCATCAATTCCATCGAGGATGTGGCATCCGCCACCAATAAACCCTTCTGGTTCCAGCTGTATACGATGCGCGATCAGGACTATGTCAGCCGTCTGATAGAGCGGGCGCGCGCCGCTAAATGCTCTGCCCTTGTAATCACGCTGGATCTGCAAATTCTGGGCCAGCGGCACAAGGATCTGAAAAACGGCCTCTCCGCCCCGCCCAAGCTGACGCCCGCCACCATCGCCAATCTGATGACCAAATGGCGCTGGGGCATCGAGATGCTACAAACCAAAAACCGCAGTTTCGGCAATATTGTGGGCCATGTGGACAGCATCACGGACAACACAAACCTCAGCGCATGGACGACGGAACAGTTTGATCCAACCCTTGACTGGGACAAGATCGCGAAAATCAAGGAACAATGGGGCGGCAAGGTTATCCTGAAGGGCATCCTTGATGCCGAAGATGCCAAGATGGCCATGAAAGTTGGCGCAGATGCGATCATCGTGAGCAACCACGGCGGTCGGCAACTGGACGGCGCGCTCAGCTCGATCCGTGTGCTCCCGTCTATTCTCGACGCGGTCGGAGATCAGGTCGAGGTCCATATGGACAGCGGCATCCGGTCCGGTCAGGACGTGCTCAAGGCGATGGCGATGGGGGCAAAAGGCACCTACATCGGGCGCGCGTATATCTATGGACTGGGTGCGATGGGCCAAGCAGGCGTGACCCGCGCGCTGGAAGTGATCCACAAGGAGCTGGACACCACAATGGCGCTGTGCGGCGAGACGCAAGTCACCGGTCTGGGCCGTCACAACTTGCTGATCCCAAGACACTTCGAGGGTGACTGGCAGGACTGATGCTGGTCTTTTCGGAGCAAAATCTGGTCCTCTTCTCGGTTCCTAAAACCGGCTCGACCGCGATGGAAGTGGCGCTGAAACCGTGGGCGGATATTGCATTCTATAAACAGCGCAAACATACGCCCGTTGGCCGCTACCAGCGCAAGATTGCACCGTTTCTGCGCGCAGCCTATGATCTTGAACCGGAGACCATGGCGGTTATCCGCAACCCGCTGGAGCATTTGCGCAGCTGGTATCGCTACCGCGCAGCCACGCTGGAGGTGGATTTTGACGGGTTTGTGCAGGCTGTCCTGTCACCGGCACCACCCGACTGGGCGCGCATCGGCACGCAACTGAAGTTCCTCACCGACCGGAACGGCGCGCTCGGTATTACCCATCTGTTTGGATATGAAACCCAGGCCGTTCTGCGCAACTGGCTGAGTGCACGCATGGGCGCCCAGATCACCTTCAAACCCCAAAATGTCTCCCCCCCCGCCCCTACCGAACTCTCCTCAGCAACAGCATCCGCCTTTGCCAGCGCATATGCCGCGGAAATTGCCCTTCATACACGCGTCATTGCCGCCAAAGGGCATCTCGTAACCCGCACCTGATCCCGTTTCTTTGGCTGAAAATATCAAGGGAAATCTTTGGCTGAAAATATCAAGGGAAAATTGGCTCTTCAGGACAAAAGCAGCAGCGCCCGCAATCTTTATAGTAGTCTTGGCGCGCTATGCATCCCAATTACCTCTTTCCCCAAACCCGATTCCGGTCTATACGCGCGACTTCACGCGGGGATACAGCCTTGGAGGATTCCCGCCCTAATTGATGGAGAATTATTATGGCCGGAGAGATCCCAGATCTTGAAGTTCAAGTACGCACGGGGACAGGCAAGGGCGCCGCTCGTCAGGCACGTCGTGCCGGTATGGTACCAGGTATCGTTTTCGGCGGTGACGTCGATCCGCTGCCGATCCAGCTGGATTTCAACAAGCTGCTGACACGCCTGCGCAAAGGCCGCTTCAAAGCGACCCTGTTCAACCTGAAGGTTGAAGGCCACGATGACGTCCGCGTCATCTGCCGCGATGTCCAGCGCCACGTTGTAAAAGACCTGCCAACGCATGTCGATTTCATGCGCCTGAAGCGGACCACAAAGATCAACCTGTTCATCAACGTCGAAGTGGCCGGTGAAGAAGAGTGCCCGGGCCTGAAAAAAGGCGGCACATTGAACGTGCTGCGTCCGGAAATCGAACTGGTTGTAACGGCTGCCGACATTCCTGAAAGCATTGTCATCGATATTTCCGCGCTTCAGATTGGTGACAACCTGACAATATCTGATGTGACGCTGCCAGCGGGCGCCAAGCCGGTCATCGACCGTGACTTTGTGATCGCGCAAGTGACCGCACCTTCCGCTCTCATCTCCTCCGGTGGTGATGACGATGATGCGGAAGAAACAGCAGAAGGCAGCGAAGAGTAATCTTCACCGCTTGACGCTGAGACTGGACGGGGTCGCCTTCGGGTGGCCCCGTTTTTCGTCGCACACAGACAACCGGCGCAGGCCATAGTCCGCTGGACCCCTGCGAGCCAGCCCCATATGTTGCACCCAAACAGCGGAGTAATACCATGAAACTGATCGTAGGCCTTGGCAATCCGGGCGCGAAATATGCGCGTAACCGTCACAACATCGGCTTTATGGCGGTGGAGAAAATGGCCGCTGATCACGACTTTCCTGCATGGAAAGGCAAGCACCAGGGCAGTGTAACCGAAGGCCGTCTTGGTAATGAGCGCGCCATACTTCTGCGCCCCGAAACTTTTATGAACAAATCGGGCGACAGTGTTGCGGCCGCAATGCGGTTCTACAAACTGGAGCCCGAAGACGTAATTGTCCTGCACGACGAGCTGGACCTCGCCCCCGCCAAAGTGAAATTCAAAACGGGGGGCGGACATGCGGGCCATAACGGCTTGCGCTCGATCCATAGTCATCTCGGGCCGGAGTATGGCCGCGTAAGGCTGGGCATCGGGCATCCGGGTCACAAGGACCGCGTGGCAGATTACGTGCTGAATGATTTTGCCAAAGCGGACGCCAACTGGCTGGAGGACGTGCTGCACGGGCTGAGCGATGGTGCGACCTATCTTGCAATGGGCGACACGGCCAAATTCATGAACGCCGTCAGCCTGCGCACGGCCCCAGCCCGCCCCTCTACTGGCACCAAGGGCCCTGTAAAAGCGCCCCTGCCAAGCGAGGAGCCGCCAAAGGCCAGCGACGCGCGCAACCCGTTGCAAAAACTAATGGACCGTTTCAAGTAATCCAGCATTCATATACCATTAACCTGATCTGCTACGCAGTGGTTCGTTACCACAATTTGTATAAGGAACCTATTTCATGCGAACATTCGGCAAATGGGCCTTCCGGATCTTTCTGGCTCTTGCGCTCGCAGCACTTGCACTCGGCCTGTGGCAACGCGAAAAGATCACACGACTTCTGGCGGTCAATTCGCTCTTTGCAGAAGAAAAGATCGTGTATAACTTCTCGCATATGGATGCAGCATTTCTCAGTACGCCAGTATCGCGCGGAGATGGTCCCACAACAGAATTGCCTTATGGCACCGACGCCACCTTGCCCCCCGAGGTCGATAAATGGATCGTTGACCGCACAGTGACAGCGATTGTGGTGCTCAAAGACGGCGAAATCGTACATGAAAATTACTTTCAGGGCACCCAGCCCGAAGATCTGCGCATCTCTTGGTCTGTGGCCAAAAGCTATCTCTCGGCTTTGATGGGTGTGCTGCTGGACGAAGGCGTAATCAGCTCGATCGATGATCAGGTGACGCAATATGCGCCTGCGCTAAAGGGCGGGGCCTATGACGGGGCAACCATCCGCAATGTGCTGAATATGGCCAGCGGGGTCGTCTTCGACGAAGATTACCTCGACAAAAGTTCAGACATTAACAAGATGGGTCGCGTTCTCGCTCTGGGCGGAAAAATGGATGATTTTGCCGCAGCACTCAGCGAGACATTCACCCCCGCAGGCACCAAATGGCAATATGTCTCCATCGACACACATGTCTTGTCCATGGTTATTCGCGGGGCGGCAAACCGCTCTATTGCGGAATTGCTGGGCGAAAAAATTATCATTCCGATGGGGCTAGAGTATCAACCTTACTACGTCACCGACGGCTTCGGCACAGCCTTTGTGTTGGGCGGCCTGAACCTGACCACCCGCGATTATGCGCGGTTGGGGCAAATGTTCCTGCAAAACGGCCAATATAACGGCAAGCAGATCGTGCCCGAAGCATGGGTTGCCGCCTCAACCGCCGCGACAGCACCGACGGCACCGGGTGAAAGCGGCTATGGTTTTCAGTGGTGGATTCCTGAAGACGCGACAGAGGGTGAATTTATGGCGCGCGGTGTCTACGGCCAGTATATCTACATCAACCGCCCGCGCGGGGTGGTGATTGCCACCAATGCGGCAGACCGGAAGTTCCGCGAAGAAGGCGCATCGCAGCAAAACATCGCCACCTTCCGCGCGATTGCAAACAACATTTAGGGAGCGCAAAATGGAACCTGACAAGAGCATCAATGTAGAGGGCGGCACATTGGCATTATGCGGCACGGATCCCGTCACCGGATACTTCCGCGACGGCCATTGCAACACCTGTGCCGCCGATCAGGGCAGCCACACAGTCTGCGCGATCATGACGGCAGAATTTCTCGCCTTTTCGAAATACGTCGGCAACGACCTGTCCACGCCCAACCCCGCCTATGGCTTTGCAGGTCTCAAGGCAGGCGATCCGTGGTGCTTGTGTGCCGGACGCTTCAGGCAAGCCGCCGAGGAAGGCTGTGCACCGCGTGTACATCTGGAGGCCACGCATATCCGCGCGCTGGAGGTGGTTCCGCTGGAGGTTCTGCGCGCCCATTCGATTGAGGGTAAGGCGTGACACAGACGCTCCTCGCATGCCTCGCGGCGCTCCTCGCTACGGGTGCAGGTGCGGGGGCACAAGATATCCGGCCACAAGAGCAGGCACGGCTGGACCGGTACGAGCGGACCGCCGGTGCAGCCCTACTGGAGGCCATAGCAGCAGGAAGTGCAGGAGATGTTACCGCGCTGACAACTGCACTGGCAGGGACACCACAAGTGGCCTTTGACCCCTCCCTGAACGGGGAATGGACATGCCGCACGATGAAGTTGGGCGGTGCCGCACAGCTGGTGGTCTACAGCACTTTCAAATGTAGCATGGCGCTGGATAATACAGGCATTACGTTCCAGAAAGTCACCGGTTCGCAACGCACATCAGGGCGGATCGAGATGCGGGACGGGCGCGCGATTTATCTGGGTGTAGGGTATGTTTCCACCGAGGCGCCGCAAGCCTATGGCAATTTGGCGCCGGACTTCGAGGGCAATGGCAGTATATCCCCCGATATCGCCGTATTCGAGCGGGTGTCGGAGACGCGTGCGCGGCTGATGTTCCCCGCGCCACTGGTCGAGAGCGATTTCGATATTCTGGAACTTACGCGACAGTAGGGGCACAAGGCCCCTACCAGCATCGAAGGTCAGGCAAACTCGCCCATCTCGAACCCCAGCGCGCGCGCGACGGTAAAGATATCCTTGTCGCCCCGGCCACACATATTCATCACGATCAGATGATCCTTGGGCAGCGCCGGTGCGATCTTCATCACATGGGCCAGCGCATGGGACGGCTCCAGTGCCGGAATAATCCCCTCCAGCTGGCAGGACTTCTGGAACGCGGCCAAGGCCTCCACATCGGTGATGGAGACATATTGCGCGCGGCCGATATCATGCAACCACGCATGCTCCGGCCCGATACCGGGGTAATCAAGGCCTGCGGAGATCGAGAAGCCCTCAAGGATCTGGCCGTCGTCATCCTGCAAGAGATAGGTGCGGTTGCCATGCAGCACGCCGGGGCGCCCGCCTGTCAGAGAGGCGCAATGCTCCATCTTGGCGTTGACGCCTTTACCGCCAGCCTCGACGCCGATGATGTTGACCTCTTTGTCGTCGAGGAAAGGATAGAACAGGCCCATCGCGTTGGAACCGCCACCGATGGCAGCGATCAGCGTATCGGGCAGACGTCCCTCGGCGCGCTCCATCTGAGTGCGGACTTCCTTGCCAATAATGCTCTGGAAATCGCGGACCATGGCGGGGTACGGGTGCGGGCCGGCAACTGTGCCGATGCAATAGAAAGTGTCGCGCACGTTGGTGACCCAGTCGCGCAGTGCGTCGTTCATCGCGTCTTTCAGTGTGCCACGGCCAGAGGTCACGGGGATAATCTCGGCGCCCAGAAGGCGCATGCGGAAGACGTTGGGGGCCTGACGCTTCACATCATGTGCGCCCATATAGACGACACACTGAAGGCCAAATTTGGCGCAGACCGTGGCAGTTGCCACACCGTGCTGGCCTGCACCCGTCTCTGCGATGATCCGCTTTTTGCCCATGCGGCGGGCAAGGATGATCTGGCCCAGCACGTTGTTGATCTTATGCGCGCCGGTGTGGTTCAACTCGTCGCGCTTCATATAGATCTTGGCACCACCGAGTTCCTCGGTCAGGCGTTCCGCAAGATAAAGCGGGCTGGGACGGCCTACATAATGCTCCCACAGATCGTCCATCTCGGCCCAGAAGATCGGATCGGTCTTTGCGATCTCGTACTGGTCCTGCAATTCAAGGATCAGCGGCATCAGCGTCTCGGAGACAAAGCGCCCGCCGAATTCGCCAAAGCGGCCATTCTCGTCAGGGCCGTTCATGAAGCTGTTGAAAAGATCTTCTGCCATAGCGGTTCTGCCCTCGAATAAACTGATGTGCCCTGCAATATCGTCCCTGTGCGCAATGGTAAAGCAGGCGTTTCAGGCTTTCAGCGCTGCCTGCACCAACGTGCGGATCAGGGCAGCATCCTTGACGCCCGGACTGCTCTCCACACCGGAAGAAACATCAACCTGCCGTGCGCCGGTGCGCCGGATCGCCTCACCCACATTATCGGGGGTCAAACCGCCTGCCAGCATCCACGGCGCGCGCCATACACGGCCCGCCAGCAGCTGCCAATCAAACGCGAGGCCGTTGCCACCGGGCAGGTCAGCGCCTTCAGGCGGCTTGGCATCCACCAGAATCTGGTCCGCAATACCTGAATAGAGGTCCAGTTGCGCGAGATCAGCACACGTCGCGACGCCAACGGCCTTCATTACGGGCAAGCCATAGCGGGCTTTGACCTGCGCCACACGCGCGGGACTCTCGGCACCGTGAAGCTGCAGCATATCGAGGGGGACCGCCTGCGTCAGCGCGTCCAGCATCGCGTCATCCGCATTGACAGTCAGCGCGACCTTGCAGACCCCGAAGGGTACAGCAGCGGCCAGCGCAGCAGCATCGGGTATTTCCAGATGGCGCGGTGATTTAGGGAAGAAAACAAAACCGACATACCGCGCGCCTGCAACTGCAGCAGCAGTGACATCGGCAGACGTGCGCAACCCGCAGATTTTAACTGAAATATCGTCAGGCATTGTGGCCTAGCCTGCCTTGTCGAGCAGTGCCAGAACCTCGTCCTTGCCCTGATGCTTTTCCGCGCGCAACTTGTCCAGCTCACGCTGCAAGCGGCGCATTTCACGTGCTTGCCGCGCCGCTTCCGCCCGCTCGCCATATTCGCGGATCCATTCCCAGACAAACCCGACCATCAGTCCCGCCAGGATACTGCCCAGAATGACAACAAACAGCGGCAACTCAACCGACGGGTTCATGGCAAACAAGCCCGACACTTCGGTTGGCAAAATTTGCAAAGAAACCAGAGCACGGTTTGCCAGAGCAACAGAAACCAGTGCCACGGCAAAGATGGCGATGCAGAGATAGCGGACGTAGCGCATTAACTTTTCCCGTTCAGCCGATCACGGAGCAACTTCCCCGTCTTGAAGAAGGGTACATGCTTCTCTTCGACATTAACAGTCTCGCCTGTACGCGGATTGCGTCCTACGCGCGAGTCCCGCTTTTTTACCGAGAAGGCACCAAAGCCGCGCAACTCGACACGGTCGCCTCTGGACATGGTGGTCGTGATCTCGTCAAATATGGTATTAACGATCCGCTCCACATCCCGTTGGTATAAATGTGGATTGTCGTCTGCGATCTTCTGGATCAATTCGGACCGGATCATTATTTTTCTCCCCGCAGTTTTTTGCGTCATTATGTCGCCACTATAAGAAAGATCGTCTGAGACGAAAAGCGATCTAAACGACCTAATGTGGCTTTTCGCAACGCCATTATCAGGAATTATGACCGATTTGGACCTGCACCAGCAAATTTACGCCACTACTTTCGATACTTGGCAAAAAAGAAGCACTAAAAGCGAAAGCCGATTCGCACATGAAAAAGGCCCCGCGCATTGCTGTACAGGGCCTTTATTTTAGCGAGTGGGCCTAGGCCCCATCAATCAATCATCGCTGGTCTTCAGCGCCGCACCGAGGATATCACCAAGCGATGCACCGGAATCAGAAGAACCATACTGCTCCACGGCTTCTTTCTCTTCAGCGATTTCACGCGCTTTGATAGAGACGCCCAGACGGTGTGCTTTGGTGTCGACGTTGGTGATGCGCACATCAACCTTGTCGCCCACCGAGAAGCGCTCGGGGCGCTGCTCTGCACGGTCACGCGACAGATCGGAGCGGCGGATGAAGGCTTTCATGCCCTCGTATTCCACTTCGATGCCACCGTCTTCGATGGAAGTCACAGCCACAGTCACAACAGAGCCGCGCTTCACGCCGCCCACAGCTTCTGCGAACTTGTCGCCACCGATGCCTTTGATGGAGAGCGAGATACGCTCTTTCTCGACGTCGACTTCGGAGACGACGGCCTGAACCATGTCGCCTTTGCGGTAGTCTTGGATCGCTTCTTCGCCGCGCTGGTCCCAGCTCAGGTCAGAGAGGTGAACCATGCCGTCAATGTCGCCGGGAAGGCCAACAAACAGACCGAATTCGGTGATGTTTTTGACTTCGCCTTCAACTTCGGTGCCCTCTGGGTGCGTTTCTGCAAACACTTCCCACGGGTTGCGCATGGTCTGCTTGAGACCAAGGGAAACGCGACGCTTGGCGCCATCGATTTCCAGAACCATGACTTCGACTTCCTGCGAGGTCGACACGATCTTGCCGGGGTGTACGTTTTTCTTTGTCCAGGACATCTCGGAGACGTGAACAAGACCTTCAACACCCGGCTCCAGCTCAACGAAGGCGCCATAATCGGTGATGTTGGTCACGCGGCCTGTGTGGCTGCTCTCAAGTGGGTATTTCGCGGCAACCAGATCCCATGGATCTTCTTGCAACTGCTTCATACCAAGCGAGATACGGTGTGTCTCTTTGTTGATCTTGATCACTTGAACCTTGATTGTCTCGCCAATGGCCAGAATCTCGGACGGGTGATTTACACGGCGCCATGCCATGTCGGTGACGTGCAGCAGGCCATCCACGCCGCCAAGGTCAACAAACGCACCGTATTCGGTGATGTTCTTGACCACGCCGTCAACTTCCTGACCTTCGGTCAGGTTACCAATGACTTCGGCACGCTGCTCGGCACGGGATTCTTCGAGGATCGCGCGACGCGATACAACGATGTTACCACGGCGACGGTCCATTTTCAGAACCTGAAACGGCTGCTTGAGACCCATGAGCGGGCCCGCATCGCGCACGGGGCGCACATCGACCTGAGAACCCGGCAGGAACGCAACAGCGCCGCCAAGGTCCACAGTAAAGCCGCCTTTGACACGACCAAAGATCGCACCTTCAACGCGCTCTTCAGCAGCGTAGGCTTTCTCCAGACGGTCCCATGCTTCCTCACGGCGCGCCATCTCGCGAGAGATCACAGCTTCGCCTTTGGAGTTCTCTACCTGACGCAGGAACACTTCGACTTCATCGCCGACTTCAACTTTGGGAGCTTCGCCTGGTTCGGCAAATTCTTTCAGATCGACGCGACCTTCCATCTTGTAGCCTACGTCGATGATGGCCTGGCCCGCTTCGATCGCGATTACCTTGCCTTTGACAACAGAACCCTCTTCGGGCGTGTCCATTTCGAAGCTTTCGTTCAAGAGTGCTTCAAACTCGTCCATCATATTCGCCATGTAGCGTATAGTATCCTTTGATATGTTGTTTCTGGCCGTGCGGTTGTCTCCGCCGGTCTTGCGTGTGAATTGGACCTCGAGGAAGGCCGGTCGGGGTAAAGAAAGAGGGCCGGAAAATACCGACCCTGCATTAGATACCTCATCCGGTGCGTGTATCCGCCCCTTAGACAAGGGGGCGTATAGGGGAATGAGGCGCGGGGTGCAAGGGTGTGTTACGGCAGCACATCGACCGGCAGGTGGTACATAGCAGGCATCCGCTGCACCGGACACTGAATGGGGGCGGGCCGGACATAGGTTCGAAAACGGTGTCTTTTGGAAGGCCGTTGCGGCATGCATGCTCTCAAAGCTGTGATGCACAAGTATTTGACCCTCCAGTTGCTTAAAGGCTTAAATCATTTCCTGTCTGGTTTGCATCGGCACCCATTTTTGAAACAAACTCAAAGGAAGAACTATGACAAGCCTTTTGAAAACATCCATCGCAACAGCAGTTGCCACAGCAATATTTTCACTCCCCGTTCTTGCTCAGGACACCGGATTTCAGTTGCCCGATCAATGCATCACATCTGTCGGAATGGACCATGCAGCGATGGGTCATGGTGCTGGCGCGGGCAAAGACATGATAAAATCTGATGCCGTAGATCTCAGCACCTCTCGTGAACATGTTCAGGAAAACATGCGCAAGATGATGATTACCATGCCGGCAATGGAACAAGGCATGATGAATGAAGATCCCGATGTTGCATTCGCGTGTGGCATGATTGCGCATCATCAAGGTGCCATCGACATGGCGCAAGTTCTGCTAGACCATGGCGATGATCCTGAAATGATCAAACTTGCTGAAGAAATCATGCAAGCACAAGTTGGCGGGATCGAGCTTATGACAAAATGGCTTGCTGAAAAGGTCAAGTGAGCCGACGCGGACCGCACAGCTTGAAACTGTGCGGTCGTTTCAAAAACTCCATGCAAATCAAATGGGTATTTTGAAGGTTTCCGCCACTACAGAGCGAAAAATGGTACGTGCCAACCCGATCAGATCTATGGCCCTACTCCGCGTCCAGCCCCGCCTGCACCGCAGCGATCGCGGCCGCAACAGCCTGATCAATCGACAAATCAGAGGTATCAATCACAGTCGCACGCGCCGCTGGACGCAGCGGCGCCTCGATCCGCTCCATATCGCGGGCATCGCGGGCCTGCACATCAGCGAGCACTTCATCATAAGTGTCTGATTGCCCCTTGCCCGACAGCTCCGCAAAGCGGCGCTGCGCGCGGACCTGCGCGCTGGCTGTCACAAACAGTTTCACCTGCGCATCCACGCAAATCACCGTCCCTATGTCGCGCCCGTCCAGCACAGCCCCCCCTGCCCGCGCGGCAAAACTGCGCTGGAAATCCAGCAGCGCTGCGCGCACTTCGGCAATCACAGCAACCTTGCTGGCCGCTTGCGCCACATCTGAGGTGCGCAGGCTGTCGTTCTCAAGATCATCCGTGACCAGAGTTTGCGCCGCCGCAATGGCGTCCATGCCAGCCAGCACTTTGGCCGCTACGGCACGGTACAACAGCCCCGTGTCCAGATGCGCAAATCCGAAATGCGCGGCAACCGCCTTGGATACGGTGCCTTTGCCCGCCGCCGCCGGTCCATCAATCGCGACTGTAAAGCCGCTATCCGTCACGGCTGACCGCCGCGCCCAAAGCTGTCATCAGCGGCTCGAATATCGGGAAGGACGTGGCGATTGGGCCGCCATCATCCACACTGACCGATGCATTGGATGCCATGCCAAGGATCAGGAAAGACATTGCAATCCGGTGGTCCAGCTGGCTGGCGCAAGTGGCACCACCCGCAACATTGCCGTGGCCCGCGCCTGTTACAGTCCACCAGTCTTCGCCCTCGTCCACCGTGATGCCGTTGGCGCGCAGGCCCTTGGCCATGGCATCAATCCGGTCGCTTTCCTTCACACGCAACTCGCGCACGCCGCGCATCACGGTTTGGCCCTGCGCATAAGACGCCACAACGCTGAGAATCGGGTATTCGTCGATCATGCTGGCCGCGCGTGCGGGCGGTACTTCAATCCCGTGCATGTCGGGCGAGAAGCGCGCGCGCAGGTCTGCCACAGGCTCGCCGCCCTCAACACGCTCGTTCTCATAAGTCAGATCCGCGCCCATTTCGCGCAGAGTGATAAACAGGCCCGCCCGCGTCGGGTTCAGCCCGATACCGGGCACCAGAACATCCGATCCGGGAACAATCAGCGCCGCACAGACCGGAAACGCAGCCGAGCTTGGATCGCGCGGCACTTCGATATGCTGGGCGCGCAACTCGGGCTGACCGGTCAACGTAATCTCGCGGCCCTCGTCGGTTTCGCGCACGGAAATTTCCGCGCCAAAACCCTCCAGCATCCGCTCAGTATGGTCGCGGGTGGCTTCCTTCTCGATCACAACTGTCTGTCCGGGCGCATTCAGGCCCGCCAGCAGCACAGCAGATTTCACCTGAGCAGACGGCACAGGCACGACATACCGCACCGGCACAGGTTCCCGCGCACCGACCAGCGTCATGGGCAGACGCCCGCCCGTGCGGCCCACCGTCTGACACCCGAACAGCGCCAATGGGTCCGTCACACGCGCCATCGGCCGGCCATTCAGGCTCGCATCCCCCGAGAATGTCGCCGTGATCGGCTGGGTCGCCATCGCGCCCATGATCAGGCGCACGCCGGTGCCCGAGTTGCCACAATCAATCACACCTACAGGCTCGGCAAAGCCACCAACGCCCACACCGCGCACGGACCATTTGCCGCCGCCGTGGTCCGAAACCTCTGCACCAAAGGCGAGCATGGCCTTAGCCGTATCCAGCACGTCCTGACCCTCCAGCAAGCCGACAATTGTTGTCTCGCCGACACACATCGCGCCAAGGATCAGCGCGCGGTGCGAAATCGACTTGTCCCCCGGCACATCCGCAGTGCCCCGCAGAGGCCCGCAGGCAGTTGACGTCATTGGAATAGGATCACCGTGGCCCGACATGTTAGCGCCCTCAATTTGCATTCCTGACGGTTCTAGCCCGCAAGCCAAAGCACGTCCATGCTGCGCCTATTTCTTTTGGCTAAAAATATCCTGCATGCTTTACCCTTCGCCCGTACCCGTGCCATCCAGAAACTGCGTGATCATCCGTTCTGCCCAACCGGCACAGGCCTTGGCGGTCGCGACAAGACTGGGCCGGTTGGTCAAGACCACAGCGACCCGCATAGGCGATGACGGCTGGTCGGGCAGCACATCGACCAGTGCACCAGCCCACACCAGATCGCGCAGATCAAAGGCCGGCACCTGAATAAGCCTCAAACCCGCCAGACAACACGCGATATACATCTCTGCGTTGTTCTCCTTACCCAACAGGGCATTCGCAAAGTCTGCGCAAGTCTGTCCGCGACACACTCCCACGCGAAATCCTGTTTGTCAGGCGGCGCTATATAGCCGATGGCACGATGTGTAGCCAAATCCGCGACCGTCACAGGACAGCCACGCGCCGCAAGACGCATATACAGGGTGGTCATAAGCGGGTGCAAAACATGGAGCTATTCTTTAATCTACTACACTTTTTCTAGATCCTCCACCTGTCGCATTTCATGCTGAACCATCAGACCTCGACCCTCAGCGGGGAGCCGATTGCGATCTTTGCGGTGGTCTGGCGGGCGCAAAACTATACCGCCTGAGCCACCAACTGGATCAATCCCGACCATACTGTCGGACGGTTCCTGATGATTGCGCTGATGGCCTGCGCGGTCCTGATAGCCGTCGCGATTCCCTATGTATGCGAGCAACGCGCGGCCACATTTGTAGGCGCCTCTGTCCTGATTATGCCCGTCTTGATGACCGTCCTTGCCGCGCGCGGCACCAAAGCATGAGCAATGCCGCACGTCCTTTTGCCGGTATCAGCGAAGTTGCCAAAACGGCCAGCCTGCTGGCTGCAATCGTATTGCGCAGCCTGATCTATCCGCCTCCGGCTGCGGGTGGCATCCCGCCTGTGCTGTTCTATCGTTTCTATTCAGGTATTTTTATGGTTGGCAAATGGTTGTTACCCGAAATGCCCGCTGGCGCAGCATTGGCCTTGCGATCTTTGCGGGCGGGCTGGCCAACACCGCTTCCTCCTCCATCAATGTCGTGCTGGTGGTCTATTTTACCTCTCCAGCCTATCAAACAGTCATCATAGGTGTGCTTGCACTATACGTTTGCATCCCGCGCCGCGCTGCTGCTGTTGCGGCGGAATGCATTCCTCCGGCGGGGCCCAAGACAGGAAACAAGCAGACACTTATGGTGATTTCCAGCGCTCTTGTCCTGCGCGTGCTGTCTTTGCAACGGGATGGCGCGCCACTCTGCGGGCAGGGCTACGATGCGCCGCACTGCTGCTCAGCCCCCTCTGGCCCCTCTGGTTTACCGGATCGGTCATCGATCTGATCATAGGCGTGATATGCAGTGGCGCAGGCGGAGTGGTCGTTGATCCGACGTTCACATCTGGAGGAAACGCAGTGGTCGTGACGGGCCAATACAGCCGGTTACAGCAGCTCCGCCAACTTTCTTCTGGTGGTAGAAAATCGAAAAACCGCAAGCAGGACACTACGCCACTGACAGCGGCTTGACTGTCTTGGCGACAGGTAATGCAGGTTCAGCCGCGCAACCAGAATACAACTGTCATCCCCAGACCCACCGCAATCACGATGCTGCGTATCACCTTCACGGGCAGTTTGCGGGCGATCCGCGCACCGACATACCCCCCGATGGTTGCGACAACCATCATGATCGCTGCTTCGCGCAAATGCACGATACCAGCCAGCAAAAAAGTGATCACAGACGCACCCGACAGAATAAAGGACAGCGCGTTTTTCAGGCCGTTCATCAGGTTGATATCACGATATCCCAGACCCGACAGCAGCGCGAGCAGGACAATCCCCAAGCCGCCGTTAAAATATCCGCCATAGGTGGTCACCGCCAAAGTGGCAGCGCCCTTCCCGAACGCGCCCGGCCCCGCGTCCCCTTGGGTCCAGCTGCGGATCTTTTTGTCAAAGGCAAACAGCAAGGTCGCAAACAGCAAAAGCCACGGCACGATAAAACTGAAAACCTGCGACGGCGTCACCAGCAAAAGCAACGCACCCGCCACACCGCCCACCACAGAGAGGCCAAGCAGATAGTATAATTCACGACGGTCAAAAGATCTGATTTCAGGCAGAAACCCTGCCGCCCCGCTGAGATACCCGGGAAAAACGGCAACAGCACTGGTGGCATTGGCGGCAATCGGAGGCAGTCCGACAAAAATCAGGGCTGGAAACGTCAGGAAGCTGCCGCCACCCGCAATCGCATTCAACACTCCTGCACAAAACGCGGCACCTATAATTATAAACAGATCGAACATTGCCTGAAACCACTTCTGAAAAGTCAGGCCAGAGATATCGTCTAAATACGCGCATCCATCAAGCAGGACTTGCTCTGCAAATAGAAAATCCCGACGACAATGGCGCGGCTGACCCATTGTCAACGATATCAAGATGAACGTGAATTCATCCAAAAACCGTTTGCAAGAGCTACCCCCCCCCCCCGAAAACCGGACACTGACGTAAGCTGCGATTTGTAGTTTGCTGATCTTCAACACGAAGGAGATCAGGAATGTCGAAACGGAAGCAACATCATCAAGAATTCAGAGCCAGGGTGGAGTTGGAATCGCTGAAAGGCGAGGAAACGGTAAGCGCGTCGGCCAGTCGCATCGGGGTCCACCCCAGGATGATCCATCAATGGAAACGTGCAGTGCTTGAAGGTGCGTCCGGTGTATTCGAGCGGGGAGGCCGGAAGGCACTGGAAGTCGCCGAAGAGCAGGCCAAGGACCTGCATGTCCCGCTGACCGGCAGTACATGTTTACATCTGTGAGAGGTAAGATTGGGGAGTTGGCCGTCGCCAACGGTACAGGGGCTTTCGCGGCTCCACTGGGGCCACGGTCCCCCTAGTTTTGGCCAGAAAGCTCAAAGACAAGAAAGCTCAAACCTTGGACCGGCAAGTGAGGCGCAAGATGCTTGAGCCCAACATCCCGGGCCTGTCTATAGGCAAGCAATACGCATTGCTGTCGATCAGGCGGTCGTCATTCTACGATGACCCGAGGGCGAGAGCGAGATGAATCTCGATCTGATGGGCATGATCGATGAGCAGTTCTTGGAAACCCCGTTCTACGGTGTGGGTCAAATGACGTGGCACCTGCGCACTGAACAGCATCTGGTGACCGAAAAGCGCATCCGGCGCCTTATGCGATTGACGGGTCTCATGCCGATCCACTGCCCCCTGTCGGGACCATGCTTAGCATGACCCTGTCCCATTGCCCGACAGGGTATCGCGCAGCATGATCCCGAGCGGGGTGGATTGGCATAGGCGCAAGGTTCTGGCCTGGCGTATCTAGAACACGTTGGAGGCTGGCTTTTGCCCCTCTCGGCAAATTTACTTTGCAAATCGCCTGCCGGGCAATGGTTGACGCGCTGAAGAGGGCGATCCACAATTTCGGCCCACCAGACATCATGAACACAGACCAGGGCAGTCAGTTCACGTCTTTCGCTTGGACGGACAGATTGCGACGCTCAAACGTGCGCATCTCAAGGCCTCTCGGGACATTGCTACGCAATGCCCTGACGGTAATAGATGGCAAAGGCCGCTTCCTCCCCTCTCATGCATCTACGATGCATTGCCGGGCAATGGACAACATTTTCGTCGAACGGCTGTGGCGGTCGTTGAAGTATGAATGTGTCTACCTGCATGCCTGGGAAACCGGATCGGAAGCAAGAGCTGGCGTCAGAAAATGGATCGAGGTCTACAACCACAAGCGTCCGCATTCCTCTCTTGGCGGCAAACCACCTGCTGTGGTCTATTGGCAGGGAATTGAAACAACCAACCCCGATCAGCAGCTGCAAAGAGTAGCTTAAACTACGCCAGATTCTGTCCAAAAAATGGGAATTGCTCACCTTCGTCCATATACCATATCAGACGAAGGCAAAAAAATCGGGCGAAAACGCCCGATAGATTATTTTTGCTTGTAAGGTAGTCATTTTGACTCGGTCAGCGGGCCTTAATGAGTGGTCAGAATGAAAAATCAAGCAATTCAGGCCCACTCGAATCTGTAAGCCCTTGTTTTTATTAAGTGAGGATTTTTGGTCGGCCGATCAGACTTCCATTACCACCAGGATATCTCTTCCATAAATAAGTTTAGTTCAGCCTATATTTTATTGTTTTCCACAGGAAAAGGAGTTCAGCCGGAAGACGCCTGTATCAATGCAGGGCAGCGCTGCCGGGCAGCGTTGCCGACGTCTGGGTCGCAGAACAAGGCGCGCTGATGTCGTTGCCCCCTGCCTTCGATGGCTTCGTCGAACTGAGCAAGCGGGTGTCCCCGACCCGTTGCCCGGCAGGCGCATGCAGAGCATGCTGCCGAGAGGGGGCAGTGAATGGTTGATATCCTGGCACTGGTTCTGCATCACGTCATGCCGGAGGCATGCCTCCGGCATGATGAACAGGCCGTGCGGGTCG
>Ga0163215_100627_pt1 | contig 48906 bp, 46 predicted proteins | sample SynspAceP_FD_185934 | JGI IMG/M metagenome (GOLD analysis project Ga0163215, IMG submission 185934) | Saline lake microbial communities from Ace Lake in Antarctica - Synechococcus sp. Ace-P (Hybrid Assembly) | ecosystem: Environmental > Aquatic > Non-marine Saline and Alkaline > Saline | place...
TTTATCAACAAAATCAAAAGCTTGATGGTAAATAATGGCGGACAGGCAGGGATTCGAACCCTGGAGACGGTCTCCCGCCTACACACTTTCCAGGCGTGCGCCTTCGACCACTCGGCCACCTGTCCGTCTGCGGTCTTTAGCAAGGGTTCAACGGTATGTGCAAGCCCGAAATGGCTGTGAGGCCTGCAAAATCTCAGCTGTCGAGATGCAGGTAAATCCGGCGGTTCATCCGGCCCTTTTTTTCGATCTTTCCAAGGCGCAGTGCACCGATCTCTCCGGTGCGGGCCACATGGGTGCCACCGCAGGGTTGCAGATCAATCCAGTCGGTATCCTCGCCGATGCGGATCAAACGGATGTCGCCCGCACCGCGTGGCGGTTTTACGGCCATGGTCTTGACCAGTTCGGGGGCTGCGTCCAGCTCGGCTTGGGTGATCCAGCCGTCACTGACCCGCGCGTCGTTCTCGACAAAACTGTTGAGCGCATGCTCCAGCCCCTCGCGGTCATCGGGGGCATCGGGCATGTCAAAATCCAGCCGCCCGTGCGCCGCCGAGATAGAGCCGCCGGTAACACCAAAAGGCACAGCAACCGATAGCAGATGAAGTGCCGTGTGGACCCGCATGTGTTTGTGCCGCCGGTCCCAGTCCAGATGCTGCACCACCTGCGTGCCCACTGATGGCAGCGGCAGCGGCTCTGACGGAACAAGGACTATCTGCGCACCCTCGCCCTTCACCGCAGTGGCGATGGCCAGTCGCTGGCCCCGCCACTCCAGCACGCCGCTGTCGCCGGGCTGTCCGCCGCCTGTCGGGTAGAACAGGCTTGCATCCAGCACTATGCCGCCTTCGGCTGTATGGGCCACAACTGTTGCGGGTGCATCGCGCAAATAGGGATCGTCGCGGAACAGCATGCGGGTCATGGCTTGTCCTTATCTGGAATATCAGTGCTTTTATCGGCGCGGGTCTTCTTGGGCGCAGCTTTTTCTTGTGCGGCCGGCTTGGGGGCTTGCATTGTTTCGGGATTGCGGAACCAGATGTCCTGCTGCGGATAAGGCATCTCTATGCCGGCTTCGGCAAAGCGGCGCGCAATGGCATGGTTTACATCGCTTTTCACGGCCATCATCCAGTTGACGTCGCGCAAGAACATGCGGATTTCGAAATCGAATGAACTGGCGCCAATGTTGACAAACAGCACAGAAGGCGCCGGATTTGCCAGCACCATCGGCTGCTCTTTGGCAATTTCCAGCAAGATACGCTCGACTTCTTTGGTGTCGGAATCATAGCCGACACCCACAGGCACAATCACACGGCCCAGCGTATTGCCACGAGTGTAATTGGTGACCGTGCCGCTGACCAGATCGGCGTTGGGCACGATCACATCCGTCTTGTCAAACGTCTCGATCCGGGTGGAGCGCACGGAGATATCGCGCACATAGCCCATCTGTCCGCCGCTCACCTCGATCCAGTCGCCCTCGGATATAGGCCGCTCGATCAGAAGGATGATGCCCGAGACAAAGTTGGAAACGATGTTTTGCAGGCCGAAACCGATACCCACAGACAACGCACCGGCAACAATCGCCAGATTGCTGAGATCAATCCCGGCGCCGGTGATGGCCGCCAGTGCGGCAAGGAAAATACCGACATATCCCAGACCCGAGACGATGGCGTTCTGGCCGCCTTTATCGATCTTGGTCTTGGGCAGCACATTGGTTTTCAGCGCCCCCTGCGCCAGCCGTGTTGCCAGATACCCGAAGGTAAAGATCAGCGCGAAGGTCAGAAAATCCGTCGGCGATATCCGCGAGTTGCCAATGGCAAAACCCCGCCGGAAGGCTGTCCACAGCTCCGTCAGGTCAGCCACCCGCGCGCCCCATGCCAGCGCCAGCACAGGCCCCGCCAGCATCAACAGCACCAGCCCGAAGAAAATCGGCATCAGGGCTTCGCGCGCCTGCACGCCCTGCCCTGTCACGGCCCCGTAGACATCCGCACTAAAGCGTTGCAGCGCCAGCACCAGTCCCAGGATCACCAGCGTCAGGACTGTCGGGTGCAGCACAAACGCCGACGCGTTATAATAGCCTGCTGCCTGCAACACAGGGGCCGCAACGGCGACCACAATCGACAGCGTGCCAAGGCTGCGCACCAGCCGTCCAAGCGTGCTGGCGCGGGTGATCTCGTCCTCCTGCTGCTGGACCGTTTCTTTGCCAAAATGGCGCAGCAGCCGCCCGATGCGGTAGACCGCGTAAGAGACCAACACTGTAAATGGAAACGTAACAACCGTTTTGGTCAGGCTGCTGCCATCATCAAGCGTGACGATGCGCAACAAAAGCATGTTGCAGATGATGAACAATGTGATGCCACTGACCAGAAACCGCGCCTCCGCACGGTCTTTGACACTGAGCATGAGCAGCGCATCTTCATCGTCGCGTGCAAACACCTGCTCGGCCACCCAGCGAAAGCCGAGCATCAACCCGCCCAGAACCGGAATGAGCAATACCAGCTGGTCACCGCGTTCTCCCAGATAGCCCGATGTGCGCGCAGCATAGCCCAGCAGCGACAGACCAATCAGTGGAAACACAATCCTGAGCAGCGAAAAGATAAACCGCCAGACGCCCAGACTGCGCCCGTCCGCACTGTTGAAACGGCCGACCAGCATCTTGGACCAGCGCCGCCCGCGCCCGATCAGCACCAGCCCTGCAAGTGTCGCAAACAGGATCACCGGCAGATTGCGCATCAGCGCTGCGCGCCGCTCTGCCCCCTGATCGGTCCCAACCTCGACCCAGAGTTTGGACATCGCACTGCGCACAGCCTCCAGCGCGACGGGCCAAAGCACAGGGTTGAGCGGGCTTTCCACTGATTCCAACAGGGCATCGGCCTGCCTGCCGCGCAGAATCGTATCAATCTCGCCGACCAGTCCGTCGGCACGGGCATAGGCACTTTCGGCCACCTGCACGGGTGCGGTAAGGGCTGACAGTTGCTCTTCGAGTTCCTTGCGCTTCTTGACCACTTCGGCCGCTTCGGGCGCGCCTTCGCCGTCGGCCGGAGGTACACCCAGAAGGACAAGCTGATCCCGCAGGCTGGTGATCCGCGTGGCGTTGGCTCCGCGCGCTGTATTGAATTGCTCGCGGTAGGTGACCAGCTGGCTGCGCAACGCCTCCAGTGCGTCACTCTGCGAGCCGCCGTCATCAACAGCCGTCTCGGAGCGGTCCGCCAGCTTGTTCCACTGCCGCATGTCGATACCGGGCAGATCCTGCGCAAACAGCGTGCCTGCGCACAGCACAACCACTGCAACAAGGGCTGCAAGCCGCATCAGACCGCCATAAGCGTAGCTGATCATATGTCCTCGAACACCGACGGGATCTCTGCCGGTGCGCGGTCCAGCCATGCAGGATACGGCAAACCTTTTTCGCGCAGGAAGTCGGGATTGAACAGCTTGGACTGATAGCGCGTGCCATAGTCGCACAGGATCGTGACGATAGTATGCCCCGGCCCCATATCGCGCGCCATGCGCATGGCCCCCGCAATGTTGACGCCAGACGATGCCCCAAGGCAGATCCCCTCATGCTCCAGCATGTCAAACACCACCGGCAAGGCCTCTGTGTCGGGAATGTTATAGGCAAAATCAGGGGTGAAGCCTTCGAGGTTGCGTGTGATGCGCACCTGCCCGATGCCTTCGGCAATGCTGCTGCCTTCTGTCGCTAATTCGCCTTTGGTGTAATAGTTGAACAGTGCCGCACCATCAGGATCGGCAAGGCCGATTTTCACGCCCTTGGGTTGCAAGGCCATCGCCGTGCCCGCCAGCGTGCCTCCGGACCCTACAGCGCAGATAAAGCCGTCCACTTTGCCATCGGTTTGCGCCCAGATTTCAGGGCCTGTCGTCTCGATATGGGACTGGCGGTTGGCCGTATTGTCAAACTGGTTTGCCCAGATCACGCCCGTCTCGCTGGTGCGCGCAAGGGCTGCGGCCAAACGCTCGGAATAGCGGATAAAATTGTTCGGGTTGCGGTAAGGCGCTGCCGGCACCTGCACCAGCTCTGCGCCCGCAAGACGCAACATCTGCTTTTTCTCTTCCGACTGCGTCTCGGGGATGACAATCACGCATTTGAACCCCATCGAGGCGCCAACCAGCGCCAGACCAATGCCCGTATTGCCCGCGGTGCCTTCCACAATCGTGCCGCCCGGCTTCAGATCACCGCGCGCGATGGCATCACGGATGATGAAGAGCGCGGCACGGTCCTTGACCGACTGGCCGGGGTTCATAAATTCGGCCTTGCCGTAGATTTCACAACCGGTCTCAGCGCTGGCACGGCGCAGTTTGATAAGGGGCGTATTGCCCACGGCTTGTTCGAGATCGCGCGCTACATGCATCAGGACACCCCATTTTTGTGTTGTCCCGATCTTACGCCCCCGCCCTCAAGACCTCAACCTGCTTCGGTGATACGCCAACCAATAGGCCAGCAGCGCCAGCGGCGTATTCGCAATTGCCTGACGTTCTGCCATGGCCATAAATTCATCAAATGAAACAAGGCGGGAACGGATGTTTTCCGCCTCGGTCTCAAGCCCGCCAATGCGCGCCGCACTGTCCGGAAGATCGGCCAGACCGACGAAAATGTGATAATATCCGGTTGAATCGCCCGGACTGGAGTAGCCCATGGCCACAGTCTCCAGCCGCCTGATGTCCAGCCCCGCCTCCTCGCGGGCCTCGCGCAGGGCCGCTTGGGAAGGCGTCTCGCCCGGATCGACGCGGCCCGCAACGGGCTCCAGATGCCAGATTTCCGCATCGCCACGCCCCAGCGGACCCATGCGCATCTGCTCTACCAGCAACACCCGGTCACGAACCGGATCATAGGGCAGCACGAGAGCGGCATCGCCTGCGATGAAATAGGACCGCTCCAGCAGCGGTGACATGGTGCCATCAAACTGCACGTGCTTCAGGCTGACCTCGTCCACTGCGAAATAGCCGGTATAGGCGCTTGTCTGGCGCGCGATCTCGACTTGGCCGTCCATCACATCCTGCCCTGCGTGCCAACGGGACGCCAGCACTTTGGACCACGCGCGGCCACGGATTTGCGGGAACATCTCTGCCACCTCGTCGCGGGTACGACTGCCCATATACCCCATCACCTCAACCGCCGCATGGCACGACATCGCGCCCCACTGCGCCTGCCAAGCGGCAAAATCCCACAGATCCTGCAACTGCCAGCGGTCGGGTGCACAAACATAGACCTGCGCCGCCTCGCCTTCTTCCAAAATGATATCAATCAAGTCGTAGTCAAAACCGCCTTCGTAGAAATCCAGCCGCGCGATGTCTTGCGGCGAAAGTCCCGTGGCCAATAGACCTGCTGTGCGCGCCCCCGCGCGGGGCAACAGCATCGGGAACGGCCCTTCGGCCACACCAAAAGCGGCATAATCCCTCAATGTGGCCGGTCTGAAATCTGTAGCATCCAGCGGCAGGTCCAGCACAACCTCCAGCAAGGGTGCGTGCCGCAGCGTGCCATAGAAAAACAAAGTTCCGGTCATGGCTTACCGCCAGCGGCTGGCTGCAAATTCGGCCCCGAGTCCGACAACCAGAGCCCCGATAACTGCCGTCATCAGGACAGGCGCCGTTGCAATCATCAAGCCAAACTCGGAGGAAATCAGAAATATGGATGTAAACGCTTCCAGCGGGCCATCGTAGCGGTTCTTCATCGCAAGGCGGAACATCTCGAATGCCGCGTGCAGACCCAGCCCCCAGATGAACAAAACAGCCACTCCCGTTAGGCCGTTGTTGATCCCGGGCACCAGCCCACGCCCCGCGCGGCTGCCTATTACAGACCAGCCAATACAAAGGCCCAGACCGGCATTTACTTCGTTAAACCTTCCGAATGCCGTGCCTTCTAGCATCAAGGGGCGGATCAGATCCGACAAAATCCAAGCCAGAGCGGCAAGCAGAATAGCCGCGACAAGACGTGCAGCTGTTGGCATGGCATCCGTCCTTTTGGTGCGCAGGGCCGATATTAGCCCGGTTTGCGTACCGTAATCTGCGTTACATCACAATTTCCACTGTCAAATGTAGCGGCGCAAGAAGTGAGGTAAAAATTCCACATACGTTTGAACCGCTCGTCAAAGCCCATCGCGGCGATCTGGTCCCATTTGGCGTTGAACGTCTCGTGCCAGCGGCGCAGCGTGATGTCATAGCTTTTGCCAAACTCGACAGACTTCTCCACGGCCAGACCCGCCTTTTCAATCTGCTCGCGCAGGGCTGTAGGGCTGGGCAGCATCCCCCCCGGAAAAATGTATTTCTGGATGAAATCAACGCCACGTTTGTAGACCTTCCAGCGGCGGTCAGCCACGGTGATGATCTGGAAGGTGGCCGTTTTGCCGGGCTTCAGGCGCTCGCGCACGGTCTCGAAATAGATTGGCCAATATTGCTCGCCCACCGCTTCGAACATTTCGATGCTGGCGATGCCGTCATACTGGCCTTTCTCGTCGCGGTAATCTTGTAGCTTGAAGGTCACCTTATCGGAAAGTCCTGCTTTTTCAATGCGCTCCACAGCATACTTAAACTGCTCTTCACTGATCGTCAGACAGGTTACCTGCAATCCCCGCTCTGCGGCGGCATATTCCGCAAAACCGCCCCAGCCGCAGCCGATCTCCAAGACATGATCACCTGCAACCACGCCCATTTCGTCAACCATGGACTTGTACTTCCCGATTTGGGCAGCTTCCATGCTTTGCTGTGGATCGGTGAAAATGGCGCTGGAATAACTCATCGTCTCGTCCAGCCACAGGCCGTAAAAATCATTACCTAAATCATAGTGATACGAGATGTTCTTGCGCGCTTGTCCCTTCGAGTTGCGCTGCAACCAAAAGCGCAGCTGCTCGTACATGCGCACCAGTCCCATGCCCGGAAAACCGTCATAGATGTCTTCATTGTCGGCATGGATAAAATCCATGAAAGCCTGCAAATCGGGAGTGCTCCACCAGCCGTCAAGATAGGCATCACAGAACCCCAGATCACCTTCGCGGATCAGACGGGCAAACAGATCGGTGTTATGGATGTGCAACTCGGCGACAGGGCCAACATTTTGCCCCTGCGCACGAAAATGGCGGCCATCAGGCAGGATAAAATCAATGCGACCATGACGCAGGGAAGTGGCCATGCCCAACACGCGCGCAAAATAACGCGGCAAATCTGCTTGGCCTTCGGCGGATGTGAAAATCATATTTGGGGTCCGTTCGTCAGCGACAATAGAGGCATGAGGTGGTTGAAGAAGCATCTAGAACCCTTTGTTTTCATATGCATTAAGCGCGCGCTTTCGGCCTTCGGCAACATCTACGATCGCGTCAGGATAGCTGTCCGAGGCTGCCATATGCCACTGGTGCGGGATCGCATCGAAATACGACAGCGCGTCCTTGTGCGGATCACTGCGGCCTTCGGCAATCCAACGGTCGGCATAAGCGTGCTTTTTATCGAATTTGTCCAACTGCGTCACCGGATTGAAAACACGGAAATAAGGTGTGGCATCGGGACCGGACCCTGCGGACCACTGCCAGCCCATCGCATTACTGGCCGGATCCCAGTCGATCAGGCACTCCTCGAACCACTTTTGCCCGATTCGCCAATGACATAGCAGGTGTTTCGTCAGATAGCTGGCGACAATCATCCGGCCGCGATTGTGCATCCGGCCCGTCACATACATCTCGCGCATGGCGGCATCGACAAAGGGGATGCCGGTGCGGCCCTGCTTCCAGGCTTTCACTTCCGCCAGCCGTTCGTCCTCGTTCCAGCTGAAACCTTCCCATTCCTCGCGCCAGTTGTGGGTGAGGATGCGCGGAGTGTGGTGCATCAGGTGATAGGCAAATTCGCGCCAGACCAGTTCCTTCAGGAACACTTCAGCCCCCGCCTTGCCCTCATGCAACGCGCGCTGGCCTGCGTGCCAGCACTGGTGCGGGCTGATCTCGCCCAAGGCCAAATTCTCGCTGAGGTTGGAGGTGCCATCGACCGAAGGCAAATCGCGGTTGGTGTTATAATCTGCCACTTTATGCGCCAGAAAGGCACCGAGCCGCGATTGCGCCGCCTTCTCGCCCAACTGCACAAAGGGGCGCAGCACATCTGCACCGCGCTGCATGGCGGCATCCATCTGCCAGTCGGCCAGATTATCGGAGGCGGGCCAGTTGTCGGGCGCTGCCAAAACCGCGGGGGCGGGCAAAGGCGCATCGACGTCCCGGTCTTTGACCGAGCGCCAGAATGGTGTGTAGACTTTGTAATAGCCGCCAGTCTTGGTCTCGACAGTCCATGGCTCGAACATCAGATGCCCGCCAAAGGACCGCGCCTCCAGCCCCTGTTCCTTCAACGCGGCTTTCACCGCAGTGTCGCGGGCCACGGCATCAGGGTCATACTGGCGCGACCAATAAACGGCGCCTGCCCCCGTCTGGGCAATCAAATCTTGCAACGCATCCAGCGCATTCTGCGAACGGCGCAGAACAAGGCGGCTGCCTTTGTCCACCAGCGTCTGGCCGAAATGCTCAAGCCCCAGTCCCATACGGAATTTCGGCGCCGCCCCCAATGCAGCATATTGAGCATCCAGAATGAACACGGGGATCACAGGCCGCCCCGTTTGTGCCGCCGCATGCAGCGCAGGATGATCACTCAGCCGCAGGTCACGGCGCAGCCAGATCAGTATGGGGGACATATCGCTCAACAGGGGCTGCCTTCGGTTACCGTTTGTTAGGGACTTAGGCCAACCACGCGAGGATCAAGGCAAAGGTTTCACAAAACATCGTCCAAAGCACTCAAAAGCTGATCTATTTCCGCCTGGGACGTATAATGGGTGAAACTGAGGCGCAAGACACCTTTGTCCGCATCCACCCCCATAGCCTCAAGCGCCCGGCCGGCGTAGAAATCGCCGCCCCCCGCCATGATGCCCTTGGCGGCCAGATCACGGGCCACATCCTCGCCTGCACGGCTCAAGGCCAGTGCCACAGTAGGCGCGCGTCCCTGTGCGGTATCAGGTCCGATGAGGCGGACAGAATTGCGCGACTTCACCGCATCCAGCACCTGCTGCAAAAGACCAGTCTCGTGATCGCGCATCATGTCATGCACGGCCACTCCGCGCGCAGTTGCATCTGCCGCTGCGCCTATGTGGTGGGCATACAGCGCATCGATATAGTCCGCCATACCCGCACAGGCCGCCACTTGCGCGTGGTCAGGCCCCGCAGGCGTGAACCGTTTATAGAGTGTGCCACCGTTGAAATGGTGCCCCTGATTGGGCAGCAATTCCCCCAGTGCGCGGCGGATCACCATAAGTCCCTGATGCGGGCCGAAGGTTTTATAGGCCGAGAACAGATAGATATCCGGCCCCAGTGCGCCCACATCGACAAAGCCGTGCGGCGCGTAGGACACGCCGTCCACACATACAAACGCGCCTGCCGCATGGGCCAGAGCCGTGATCGCGGTGACCGGATTAACCTCGCCCACCACGTTGGAGCAATGCGGGAAGCACACCAGCCGGACCTTTTCGTCCAGCAACTCCTCAAGCTTGGCAGGATCCAGATGCCCCGTTTCAGGGTCAATGCGCCATTCACGCACTTCGATGCCGCGGTCCGCCAAACGGCGCCACGGGCCGGTATTGGCCTCATGGTCCTGATTGGTCACGATAATTGCTTCACCCGCCTGCAACATCTGACCAAACGCCTGCGCCAGCACATAGGTGTTCTGCGTGGTAGAGGGACCAAACGACAGCTCGTCCGTCTCAACCCCCAGGATCGCGGCCATGCGCACGCGCGCCTCGTCCATCTCCTGCCCGCCAAGGGTACTGGCGGCATAAGGCGCATAGGGTTGCACCTTGCGCTGTGTGTAAAACCGCGTGAGCCGGTCAATCACCGCGCCACACGTATAAGAACCACCCGCGTTTTCAAAAAACGCCTGCCCCTGCAACACAGGCTCCGCAAAAGCGGGAAACTGGCTGCGCACAAAATCTAGATCAAGTTTCATGGCTGTATGAAGCATGAACTATACTCCCTGCTCAAGTCCTTCCTTCATTCTCCGGACAGTGCCTGTGTGTCGTATTTGCACCTCGGGTGTCGCAATGATACAAAAACAGACTGTCAATCTGCCTCACCATAGGCGACCTGATACTGCGTCGCGTCGCCTCGCAGGTGGCCAGTGGCATGTCTGGACGACACGCACGATCTAAACTGCACAGGCCTGTGCCAGACGACCGGAGCGGGCCCACAACCAACAGGGACTAAAAATGGCTGTTAAACCACCATTCACTGATCTTGAGATTTCAACTCAGGACAACGGATTTTACGAAGGCTATAGCCTTCCCATCGCACTTGTCTCGAAAGTAGCGATGGTTTTGCTGGTGCTCTGGGCATTGGTCTTTCCCGATAGGGCGGGTGCAATGCTCGCGTCGGTAAACGCGTCACTTCTGATCGGATTCAATACGTTCTATATCATCGCTGTCGGCATGTTCGCGTTCTTCTTGTTCGTGATTGCACTGCTGCCGGCAACGGGACGTATCGTGCTGGGAACTGCGGGCCAAAAGCCCGAGTTCTCCAACTTCAGCTGGTTCTCGATGATGTTCGGCGCGGGCCTCGGTGTCGGCCTGATGACCTTTGCCACAGCCGAGCCTTTGTTTCTCTGGGGCTCGAACCCCTATATTGTTTCCGGTGATTTGGCGGCCAATACGCCGGAAGCCCTGCAATCGGCCTACCGCTATACGTTCCTGCATTACGGCCTGCACGCTTGGGCCATCTATGTTGTGACAGGCCTGTCGCTGGCCTATTACGCCTACACGCGCGGCATGCCGCTGACAATCCGGTCTGCGTTGACCCCCCTGATCGGGCGCCATGCAAACGGACCGTTTGGCCATATGATTGACATTCTGGGTGTGGTTGCGACCATTCTGGGCGTGTCGGTCACCATCGGTTTCGGCGTGAGCCAGCTGGTCGACGGTGTCTATGCCATCACAGGCTGGGGCTGGTTGATGGACACGGGCGGCGATACCCCTGTGGCCACAAAAACCGGCCTGATCAGTGCTCTGGTCATCATCATGGCAATGTCCATCGTCTCGGCAGTATCCGGTGTGGGGCGCGGGGTGAAATACCTGTCCAACCTCAATCTCGTCCTGTCGCTGATCTTGCTGCTGGTCTTTGTGATCTTCGGCTCTTTCATGTTCGCGATGACCACTTACGCAACCGCACTGATGGACTACATTCTACACTTCACCCAGATGAGCTTTGGCGCCTACTCTCCGCTGGCTGCTGATACTTTTGCAGCAAATGCACCCGCAGCTGTACAGGCACTGGGCGCAGACCAGCAGGCGACGGTCTACAGTGCTGCAACAAACGCATGGGGATCCGAAGCAGGGTTTGCCACAGCCCTTACAGAGGCAGGCATCGCTCTTGCACCAGCCGATATTGCTGCGGCCTATAACGCAGGCGATCAAGGCCGGATGTTTGGCTGGCAGACAGGATCGACCACGTTCTACTGGGCATGGTGGATCGCGTTCTCGCCTTTCGTGGGTCTGTTCCTTGCGCGTATTTCCAAAGGCCGCACGGTCCGCGAATTTGTGCTGGGCGCGGTGATTGCACCCTCGCTGGTATGCTTTGCATGGATGACCATTCTGGGCGGTACAGCCATTGATCTGGAAATCAACGGTGCGGCAAATGGTGCGATCATCGCGGCATCCAACTCTGCCAAACTGTTCGTCACGCTGGAGTATATGCTGTCGGGCGGGTTCCTTCAGGCCATCATCATCATGTGCGTTGTGCTGATCATGACCTTCCTCGTCACGTCGGCTGACTCGGGCATCCTGGTGATGAACACCATCATGTCCGGCGGCGCAGAGGAAACAGGCGTGTTCCACCGCATCATCTGGGGGGTGATCCTCACGCTGGTGATCGGGACATTGCTGCTTGCAGGCGGCGGCGGTCTGTCCGCGCTCCAAAACGCCATGATCATCGGCGCACTGCCCTTTGCAATCGTGATGGTTGCGATGGTGATTGCCCTGATCAAGGCGCTCTATAATGACGGTCGTCGCGCCCGTGCCGATGACCAGCCGGAAGCGAGCACGCAGCCCGCCGAGTAACCTTGCGACTTTAAGACGACAAAGGGGCGACCGGTGATCCAGCCGCCCCTTTTTTTGTATCGTAGCGCTAATTCTAGTTTTTGTATCGTAGCGCTAATTCTAGCCGTTTACATCAACCACAACGCGGCCCTGCACCTGACCGTTGAGAATATCAGCCGTCAGCTTGGGCAGATCAGACAGCGTCGCAGGCACAACCATCGCTTCCAGCTTGTCCATGGGCAGATCGCGCGCAATCCGCTCCCACGCACGCAAGCGATTTTCATAAGGCTGCATCACGGAATCAATGCCCAGCAGGTTCACACCGCGCAGCAGGAACGGGATCACTGTCGTTGGCAAAGCAGCCCCCCCCGCCAGTCCGACCGAGGCCACCGAGGCACCGTATTGCATCTGCCCCAGAACACGGGCCAGCATGGCACCGCCCACCGCATCAATGCAGCCGCCCCATGTCTCGCCTTCCAGCGGACGTTTGACCGTCTCGTTGATCTGCTCGCGCGCGACAATCTGCGTGGCGCCCAATGATTTCAAATAATCCGCCGTCTCGGGCCGCCCCGTGACACCTGCCACCTCATGGCCCAACGCCGCCAATATCGCCACGGCAACCGATCCGACACCGCCGGCCGCCCCCGTCACCAGCACCGGACCGGATTTGATCCCGTGCGTCTCAAGCGCCATTACAGACAACATGGAGGTCAGGCCCGCCGTGCCCACAGCCATCGCAGTCCGCGTGTCCAGACCCGCAGGCAGCGGCACCAGCCAGTCTGCCTTGACCCGCGCCTTTTGTGCATAGCCGCCCCAATGCGCCTCGCCCACACGCCAGCCGGTCAAAACAACCTTGTCACCCGCCTTGTAACGCGGATCGGAAGACGCCTCGACAGTGCCTGCAAAATCAATCCCCGGCACATGCGGATAATTCCGCACCAGCCCGCCGCCACCCGCACTCATGCACAGCCCGTCTTTGTAGTTTACAGTCGTATATTCAACAGCCACCAACACCTCACCCTCAGGCAGTTGGTCCTCGGAAATCTGTGTGATCGCCGCAGAAGTGTTCCCATCGTCGTCCTTGGTCACAACCAGTGCATCAAACATATCGTTCTCCTCTCGGGGAGTTCCCCCAATTTTCCTAATTTTTCACTTGACTGAAAACTCCGGGGCCCGGGGCTGGCCCCGGTCCGGCAGTCTCAAACTGCTCAGGCCCAGAAGGCCTCGCGCACCACAGCATCTCGCGCCCCTTCGGGGGTTTCAACCCGTAAGGCAGTGCCCGCATCCCAATGCGTCATCCGTACCATACCGATGGCGACATTGGTGTCAAAGTCGGGCGACCACGCAGCAGATGTCACCTGCCCCACCCGCACATCCCCCGCCATCAGCGGCCAGACCTGATTACAGCCTGGCACTTTGGGTCCGTCGATCGCAATCGCGCGGATTTGCTGCACGGGCCCTTCCTTGGCCACGCGTAGCAGCGCATCACGGCCAATACATCCGATCGCCGTCTGCGTGTCGCAAAACTTGCCCAGACCACATTCATGGGGCGTGTTGTCATCGGTCATGTCATTGCCATAGCTCAGCAAGCCGCCCTCGACCCGCTCTATCCCGTTGGGACAGCCCGCGCGCACATCCAGATCTTTGCCCGCCTCCATCAGCGCATGCCACAGCGGCATGCCCATGTCGGTGCCGTCGACATAAATCTCGTAGCCGCCCTGCTTGGAGTAGCCAGAGCGCGCCACCGCAATCGAACGGCCCATAAAATCAAACATGCCAAAGCGGAAAAACCGGATATCGCGCACGGCATCGCCAAACACCCGCGCCATCAGCGCGTCTGCTTTGGGACCCTGCACGCCCAGCGGGCTGATGTCAGGCTCGTCCACCAACACATCCAGACGGTAGCCATTGGCAATGCCCTTGACCCAAAGCAGCAAATCACTGTCGGCAATGGAAATCCACCATCGGTCCTCGGCCAGCTTCAGACAAACCGGATCATTCAGCATGCCGCCCGTCTCGTCCACAATAGGGACATAGAGACACCGGCCGGGCAGCATCCCGCGCAGATCGCGCGGGGTCAGCATCTGCATCAGCTTGGCCGCATCAGGGCCGCGCAGCTCCACCTGCCGCTCGCAGGCGACATCCCAGATTTGCACAGCGTTTTTGAGGTGGTGATAGTCCTCCTCGACGCTGCGGAACACCGTGGGCAGCAGCATCCGGTTATAGACAGTATATGCCATGACGCCTGCGGCCTCGACCCCTTCGGAAAAAGGCGTGCGGCGCAAACGACGGGTTTGGGATATCAGGGCCATCAGGCGTCCTTTGAATGAGAAGCAGGATCAGACACAAAAGCGCGCTCTCACGCAACGGCTGCCCCTCACCCGACCATATTTTTTGCCAGAAAAATGTCAATTGTCCGAATGTTAAACCAGAAGCAGAAAGTGCAGGGCCTTTGCCTGTGACCTCCCGAAGGCAGGCACCACAGGCAGAGGCGCATCAGTTCTGAACAACAACCTTCATATTGCCCAAAATCACTTGCTGAGTCATGGCAAACAGTTTTGCCGCGTTGGCCGTATCCAGCCGGATACATCCCGCAGAGGCAGGCCGACCCAGACGGCTGGTCTGGTTCGTGCCATGAATGGCATAGTTGCCGCTGTAGAAGATAGAATATGGCATCGGCGCATTGTTATACAGGCTCGACTTATGGTTCTTTGACAGCGACTTGACGCGCGGCGTATGCTTTCCCTTGCGGGCGGTCGACACCCGCGATTTATGAATCTGTTTACCGTTTTTATACACGCGCATTGTCTGTTCGGAGACATTGACCTTGGCAATCAACTGACCCGCTTCCACGGCAGCTGGAACGGTAAACAACAGTGACGCGGTCAGCAACGTGCAGGCAAAAAGTTTCATTTGGCAGATTCCCCAGAAAAAATTCGTTATTCAGATAGAATCGCCTCTATATGTAAGGCCTGTCAAAGGTTATGCGCCTAAATCAACCGAAAACTATGGTTTTCCATACCCTTGCGGCTGTCCGGACACTTTTACGAATAAGCCTGCGCTTCACAGGTGTGAAACATGGGGTGAAACTGCAGGTGTGCGACACACTCAAATGACAGGGATTCGCACCTGCCAGATACAACAGGCACAAACATCGCCGCTGCGATCACAGAGAATTTGCACAATAATTTGCATCCGCGTTTGCAACGCAGCACCTATGCCCCTATATATGAGATGTCCTTCGGGACTATGGGTATAAACGCGCTCGTAATAAGCGGTTCGGACTCGGGGGCGGTACCCGACGACTCCACCAAACATCCGTCATTTGCGGATCATGGGGTCGAAACAGGATCGACGAACGTCTAAAGGGGTTTTGCTTTATCTCGGCTGACTGCCACCGTTATCGGCGTAAAATGTACAATTGCAAATGACAATCGTGCTCCAATGGCGATGGCCGCGTAAGCGACCGGAACTATTGAAACCTAAGTCCTTGCGTTTAGCGACGTAAGGCGGGGCCCGCCGGAGCCTGGCAACAGAATCCGGCACTTTACCTTCTCCGTTGTTCACATATCCGCGGCATGGCAGCCTTTTATGAAGGCCCGCGCGGGCGCATTGCGTAAAGGCTATGGCATGTCAGCCCCTCCCACCCCCGACTGGCGCGAAATGACCCGCGTATTTGGCCGGATCGGGCTGCTGTCGTTTGGCGGGCCTGCCGCACAGATTGCGCTGATGCACGAAGAACTGGTGGAAAAGCGCAACTGGCTGACCGAGCAGACCTATCTGCGCGCACTGGGCCTGTGCATGCTGCTGCCCGGTCCTGAGGCAATGCAATTGGCCACCTATGCGGGATGGCGGCTGCGCGGCGCGGCGGGCGGACTGCTGGCGGGGCTGCTGTTTGTGATGCCAGGGGCGCTGGTGATTGCTGCGCTGGCGCTGCTTTATGCACAATATGGCCAGCTGCCGCTGGTTCAGGCGGCCTTTCTCGGCATCAAAGCGGCTGTGATTGTGGTGGTGTTTCAGGCCCTGAACAAGGTCGCGGGCAAAGCATTGATCGGCGTTCAGGGCTGGATGTTGGCGGCATTATCGTTCACCGCACTCTTCGTCTTTGGCGTGCCGTTTCCCCTGATCATCCTTGCTGCGGGTCTCTGGGGCATGTGGCGCGCGCAGCCGTCCCCCCCATCCGCAGCTGCTGCCCCGCTTGCCGCACATCCACTGCGTGTCATCGCCATTTGGACAACACTCTGGGCCGCGCCGCTTGTCGCCGTCTGGGTGCTGGACCAGACCTTCCTGCTCCAGCTTGGCCTGTTCTTTTCAAAACTGGCCATCGTCACCTTTGGCGGTGCCTATGCCGTGTTGGACTATATGACGCAGACCGTTGTGACCGATCTGGGCTGGATCACCACCGCGCAAATGATCGATGCGCTGGGTCTGGCCGAAACGACACCCGGGCCACTGATCCTTGTGACCGAATTTGTGGCACTGCTGGCGGGTTTTGCGCAGTCGGGCCTAAGCGGTGCCATCGCCGCAGGACTTCTGGCGCTTTGGGTGACCTTTACCCCCTGTTTTTTGTGGATATTCCTTGCCGGTCCGTATCTGGAAAAGCTCAGCACACAGCCCCGTCTTGCTGCCGCCCTGACAGCCATCACCGCCGCCGTGGTGGGCGTAATCGCCAATCTGACCGTCTGGTTCGCGGTCCACGTGCTGTTTTCGCGCGTGGGCAGTGCGCCCCGCCTCGCCCTGCCCCTGCCCGACTTGTCCAGCTTTGATCCCGTGGCCGCAGCGCTCACCGTGCTGGCTGCCCTTTTGATGCTGGGCCTGCGCATGGGCTTTGTACGCGCCATGATGCTGCTGGCCACCTGCGCACTGGGGCTTGATCTGGCGCTCGGCATGTTCTGACCGAGGCCCCTTTCATCCCGTCCGGAATCACCTATGATGGGGGAGACAGAAAATACTCGGGGAACTGACATGAGCCGCACCATCGACTATGGCAATCTCATGCATGATGCCATGCGCAGCCTGATCCGTAATGTCTTGCAAGACATCGCGGACAATGGCCTGCCGGGCGCGCATCACTTTTTCATCACATTTGATACCTCCCATCCCGATGCGGAGCTGGCAGACTGGCTGTCGGACCGCTATCCCGACGAAATGACAGTGGTGATGCAACATTGGTACGACGGGCTGGAAGTCACCAATGACGGCTTTTCCATCACGCTTAATTTCGGTGATGCACCAGAACCGCTCTATATTCCCTATGATGCCATCCGCACCTTTGTGGACCCCTCGGTCGAGTTCGGCCTGCGGTTCGAGCAGCAGGACGAAGACGGCGCCAAAGCCAAGGCCGCCAAGTCCGACCGCCTGCCACAGACCGACGAATCCGAGCTGGAGGTCGAGCCGGAGCCTGTAAAGGCAGCTGAAATCGTCTCACTCGACAGTTTTCGCAAAACATGAGGTAGCGCGGGGGCGTAGCAGGCGCTAAACAGCCCCTGAACACCACCTTCAGGAGCACCCGCATGGCCGATACACGTACAGAAACCGACAGCTTTGGCCCGTTGGAAGTCCCGTCCGATAAATACTGGGGTGCGCAAACGCAGCGCTCGATTATCAATTTCCCCATTGGCTGGGAAAAGCAGCCCATCGCCATCGTGCGTGCGCTGGGTGTGATCAAGCAGGCCTGCGCCGAGGCCAATATGGCCTCTGGTGCGCTGGACGAAGCACGCGGCAAAGCGATCATTCAGGCGGCCGGCGAAGTGGTTGCGGGCAAATTTGATGACAACTTTCCGCTGGTGGTCTGGCAGACAGGCTCCGGCACGCAATCCAACATGAATGCAAACGAGGTCATCGCCAACCGCGCGATTGAAATCATGGGCGGCGTGATCGGCTCCAAAGATCCCGTGCACCCGAACGATCATTGCAACATGGGCCAGTCCTCCAACGACACCTTCCCGACTGCCATGCACATCGCAACTGCCCGCACCGCCCATGACGTGCTGCTGCCGGGTTTGCGCAAACTGCACGCGTCCTTGCAAAGTAAAGTCGTGGAATTTGAAGGTATTATCAAGATCGGCCGCACCCACACGCAGGATGCAACCCCGCTGACACTGAGCCAGGAATTCTCCGGCTACACCCATCAAGTGGCGATGAGCATCCGCCGCGTCGAAGACGGCCTTGGCCGGATTTACGAATTGGCACAGGGTGGCACCGCTGTCGGCACCGGCCTGAACACCGCCAAAGGCTGGGACACCACCGTGGCTGCTAATATGGCGCGCATCACCGGCCTGCCCTTCATCACTGCGCCCAACAAGTTCGAGGCACTTGCCGCCCATGACGCGATGGTCGAAATCTCCGGCCATCTGAAAACGGTAGCAGCGAGCCTGTTCAAAATCGCCAATGACATCCGCCTTTTGGGTTCCGGCCCGCGCTGCGGTCTGGGCGAATTGATCCTGCCGGAAAACGAGCCGGGATCGTCAATCATGCCGGGCAAAGTGAACCCGACCCAGTGCGAAGCGCTGACGCAGGTTTGCGCGCATGTCTTCGGCAATGATGCCGCCGTTGGTTTCGCCGGCAGCCAAGGTCATTTCGAGCTGAATGTGTATAAGCCAATGATGGCCTATAACGTCTTGCAATCCATGCAGCTTTTGGGTGATGCGGCCTCGGCCTTCACCGACAATCTGATGGTAGACTTGAAGGCCGATCCGGTGCGGATTGAAAAGCTGATGCGAGAGTCGCTCATGCTGGTCACAGCTCTGGCACCCGAAATCGGCTATGACAACGCCACCAAGGTGGCCAAGACCGCCCATAAAAACGGCACAACCCTGAAAGAAGAAGCCATCGCGCTGGGGTTTGTGGACGCTGAAACATTCGACCGCGTGGTGCGGCCAGAAAACATGATTGGACCAAAATGAGTTCTCCCCTCAGCCTGAACAAGGCCCGCAAAGACCGCAACCGTTCTGCAAACAAAGCGCAGGCAGATGAAAACTCTGCTAAGTTCGGTCAATCCAAAGCGCAAAAAGAAGCGCTGAAAGCCCGCGCCCAACAGATTGCCCGCAATCTCGAAGGCCATAAGAAAGAGACATGAACGCGCGGCCCGTAAAGCATTCCGTCACGCTGCACGGGCACCGCACCTCTATCTCGCTGGAATCGCCTTTTTGGGTGGAATTGCGTAGCATCGCACAGGATAAATCCATGCCGATCAACGCTTTGGTGGCACTTATTGATGCAGAGCGGGGACTGGACAGCGGATTGGCTTCGGCCATCCGCGTCTATGTTCTGGAGACGTTAAGAGAGCGTTTACCAAAAACAGAGTAAAGTGGCTGCATGACATATGCGCCCTCTCCCCTCAGCCCTGACATGTGGATCATCGATCTGTTCAGCTCTCGCGCGGCTGCACAGGGTGGTGTCATACGGCGCAAAATCCGTGATATCGAAAGATATGTCGGACGCGCCAAATTTGATGCCGAGATTAAACGGCGGGGCTTTCACGCCATAGAAAATGCGGGCCAACTGGTGATCTCCTGCAATCAAGAGCCGATCCGCATCGTTTTATAGCCGTTTTCTTTAAAAGAAAACGTTCGGAATTTTTCAAAAATTCTGCGGCCTACGCGACCGATGCGTCATAAATCTTGGTTATGTTCTGTCCCAGAACCACGTTAAAATCACCATCAGACATCTTAACGCTCAGCCCCTCAGCCAGCGCACGGCTAAAGCTTGCGATCATCTTGTGATTCCGGCTCAGCAAGTCACAGGCCACATCAGTGGAGTAGCCCCCTGACAGTGCCACAACCCGCAGCACGCGCGGATGATCCGCAGCAGCATCATAAAGCCCTGCCTGTGTCGGGATCGTGAGCTTCAAAATCACATCCACGTCGCCAGATAAGCCGTTCAGATGTTTCATTATTTCTGCTTCCAGCATCCCTTCGGCCTTGGCCTTGGTGGCACTGTCGATATGCACTTCCGGCTCTACAATGGGGACCAGACCGGCCGCAGCCACCTGCCGTGCGATATCAAACTGCTGGGCCACAACATCCGAAATGCCCTGCGCATTGGCTTCCAAAATCAACGAGCGTTCTTTTGTCCCGAAAATTCCTTTCGCACCGGCCTTGGACAGCAAAGCATCCAGCTCCGGCATCGGCTTGAGCAGTTGCACGCCATTCGCCTCATCCGCCAACCCCTTGTCGATCTTCAAAAAAGGCACCACACCGCGATCTTCCCAAAGCAGTTGCGCGGTGGGTTTGCCGTTGATCTCGCTGTCCATTGTCCGCTCGAACAGGATCGCGCCGAGTACTTTCTCGGAGGTAAAATCATCCGCCAGAATGATCCGGCTGCGCATGGCGTGAACGGCCGCATACATCTCGACTTCGCCCTCGTAATCCTCAGGCTCGACCCCGTATTGCGCCAGCGCCTTGGGCGTAGAGCCACCCGATTGGTCAAGTGCCGCGATAAAGCCGGATGCGGTTGCCATGCGGGTGCGTTGTGCGTCTTTTACGGACATAAATACTGCCTTTGTGTTCGGGAAATGCGAATTTTTCCTTGTTCTACTGCGTTCCGCCCCTCAGCGCCAGACGCTTTGGCGCTGTTACCGCTCACGAACCGTGAGGCGAATGCCGTTTTTCGCCCGCACGGTCAGATGCGCCACAGGCACGGGCACCGGCCCCGCCTCCACACGGTAATCGCGCAGGATACGGCTCAGGATCAGCGGCCCCTCGATCATCGCAAACCCCGCACCAGGGCACACGCGCGCGCCCGCGCTGAAGGGGATAAACGCCTCGCGCTGGCACTTTTTGCCATTCTCGGTGTGCCAGCGGGTCGGGTCAAACCCGTCGGGATTGTCCCAAAGCCGTGTATGCCGGTGCAAATGCCACGGGCTGATCACCAACTGCGATCCCTTGCGCACAAGCCGCTCCCGCATTTCCTCGGGGCAGGTGTTCTCGCGCACCATCATAGGCACCGGCGGATACAGGCGTAGCGTCTCGCGGAACACATCACGGCTGAGGCGCAGCTTGCTCATTACGCTAAAATCGCAGGTCTCCAGCGCCTGCGCCTCAGCCGCCAGCCGCTCCTGCCAGTCGGGATAAAGTGCCATCAGATACAGTGCCCAAGCCAGCGTGGATGCGCTGGTCTCATGCCCTGCAAGAAAGAAAATTGCGACCTGATCCACCATTTCTTCTGTCGTGAACGTCTCGCCGGTCAGCGGATCAGCAGTGGTCATAATCTTGGTCGCCAGATCCTGCGGCGCAGTGCCGGCCGCAATCTCGTCCGCCCGCGTTTGCGTCAATTGCAAGATCAGATCGCGAATGCGCGCTGCACTGCGTTTGGTGTCGCGGCGAAACAGCCGTGGCATCCAGCGCGGCAGCGGCACAAAAGCAGCAAGGTTCAGGATCGGCTGGCTGCGTTGGTAGATTTTGAATTCATCAAACACATCGCGCGCCAGATGATGCTCGATCGGCAGGGAAAACAGGGTGCGGAAAATCACATCAGCGGCGGCATGGCTGCATTCCGCCTCGATCTCGATCTCTTGGCCTACCAGCGCTTTCAACCGCGCGGCTGCCGCCTCTGCCGCGTCCCACATGGCGGGGAAAGTTACGCGCAACCGGCCCCCTTCAAAAGCGGGGTCAATGATGCGGCGTTGCCGCTTCCACGCCTCGCCATTGGTCACAAAAACCGAATTGCCCAGCAGTGGGCGCAGCCCCTCGCTGACGCGGGTGGATTTCGGGAAATCATCAGGCCGCTCTTTAAGGACACGCGCCACCAGTTCGGGCTGGTTGATCAGATAGCTGCGGAAAAACGGCGTGCGAAATTCGGCCATCCACGCACGGTACAGACGCGCAGGTTGCGCCGACAGGATATCGCTGCGAAACAACTTCGCATAGCGCCAGAGCGAGACCTTGTCTGGCCTGCTGGGCGGTTTGGGGGGCAAGATCACGGGGCTGTACTCGTGAACTTGTTGACCGGTTTTTCAATCCGTGACTTCGAGGGCGGGCGGTTACGGTAGCGATCCGCCAGCGTTAATGGCCCTGCGGTAATCCGGAAATAATCGTAATCGCGCGGCGCATCAAAAGCGCACATATATTGAAAATGCAGGCGAAAGAAGCGCCAGCGCAGCGCCTTCCAGCGGGCGGGTGTCAGGCTCTCGGTGAAGGCGGCGGAGAAGACCAGCGGCCAGCGTTTGCCCGCAGGGGCGACACCGGAGACGGCAACCGGATCACACAGCGCAAAGGCGCAGCCATCACCGGGGGCGGTAACATCAACCCAAGTCAGCGCGTCCGAGGCGCTCAGATAGGCCAGATCACCGCGCAGGCGGTGGGCATGCTCCAGAAATGACACCATCGGCACCACCTGCCCCAAGCTGAGAAACCCCAGCGCGGGACCATCCGCAGCCACGCGTCCCGAACGGATCAGATCAGCCAGAACCGAGACGCCCAAATGGGCGCCCGAGGAGTGGCCCACAACCAAAACCTCATCCACGTCAGAGGCCAGCGCTTGCGCAATTGCATCGCCGAATTCTGCCATCCGCGCCTCAAGCGCGGGCGTATTCGCACCACGCGTCGCCGCGCCAAAAGCGTAGTCATGCATCAGGTAATAAGCAAAGAACTTGGCATCCTTCGCTTTGAACCAGCGCATCAGCCAGATGAATGCAGCAGCGCCACCCGCAACGGCGAGGAAACCCGATGTGAGATCAAACCAGGCAGGACTCTCCCTCTTGAAATAGACGGAAAAGGCAAGCAATCCAAACGCAGCCTCAAGCAAACGGCGCACAACACCAAATATCAGAACTGCCAATAAAAACTGCGTCAACAACATCGCAACGGGATAGAGCGCCGCCAGCACCGGCCCTTTGCGCAACCGCATCAACCGCCACAGCGCGCCCGAACCGATATAGACCCAAGCCGTGCGCAGAAGTTGTAGATAAGTCGCGGGAATGGAGGTGTCCATGCTGCCGCGCACAATATCGGACCAGACCAGCACATCCACAGAAGCATCCACATCTGCGCCGTCGATTAACCCTTTGACATCCCAACCATATCGCGCACCACCTTGACGCGCTGTCAAGGATATCCCGTAACCGGAAATCTCTGCCTGAGCGGCGGATTCCGTGCGGTACAGCTCGCGGTAGCGGCGCGGATGTATCGGGTCATACCCCGGAATGTAGAATACGGCCCGCTTGGCAACGGGTGTGTGCGGACGATCAACCATCGGGACTACGCAGGGCCTCATTGTTGTTTGGGCCATGGTAGCGCGGGTTTTCGGCCAAAGTAAGGCCGATGTCCTAGCCCAGATTGCCCAGGGCAGGGAATACTTCCAGCAGCCAGAAGCTGAAGGTCGAAAACGCACCTGTCAGCATGGCGATACCCACAACAAGCAGCAATACACCCATCGCACGCTCGATCGCTTTCATGTGCTTCTTGAGTTTGTTCATCACACCCACTGCGCGGGTCATGAACATCGCGGCCAGCAGGAACGGGATGCCCAACCCCAGCGCATAAATACCCAGCAACAATGTGCCGCGCGTCACCGATGCCTCTCCCGCAGCCAAGGACAAGATAGCGCCCAGTTGCGGCCCGATGCAGGGCGTCCAGCCAAAGGCAAAGGCCAGCCCCAGTAGATAGGCGCCAAAGGACGATCCGCCCTTGTCGCCCGCATCCATCCGCGCCTCGCGGTCCAGAAACGGAATGCGGAAGATGCCCAGAAAATGGATGCCGAAGATGATGACCACCACGCCAGATATCTGGCTGAACAGAATCTGGTTTTGCAGGAAAAACGCACCAAAGGCTGAGGCCGTAAAACCGAGGATCAGGAAAACCGTGCTCAGCCCCATGACAAAGAACAGCGCTGCAATAATCGCACGCCGCCGCGCAGAGCCGACAGAGCCCATGTCGTTCAGGCTCACCCCGCTCATATAGGCCAGATAGGGCGGCACAATCGGCAGCACACAAGGCGATAAAAAGCTGATGATCCCTGCCAGCAAGGCAACGGTCATCGCGGGGATCAGACTTGCGTCTATGAGTTCGATTCCAAACATGAACCAGTGCTATACCCTGTCGCCGCCGCCGTCACCTGCCACATGGTCACAAGGCTGTGGACAGACTGAAATATGCGGCCTACATCTTGGCACATGATACATGATCTTGATGCCACGGGGCTGTTGTGCCCCCTGCCGGTGCTCAAAGCACGCAAACGTCTGCAGGCACTGGGTGCGGGCGACAGGCTGCGCATGCGCGCCGATGATCCTGCCGCCGTGATCGACGTGCCGCATTTTTGTGCGCAGGCAGGTCATATGCTGGTTGAATGCCTGCAAGACGGCGATGTGCAAATCTATCTTATCGAAAAACAGGGCTAAGAGAGCCACGGGCTTTACAAAACACGGGGTTAATAAAAAGGCAGGCTCAAGAGCCTGCCTTCTTCAGTTAATGTTGTCAAAAAACGTCTAGCGACCGCCCAGCGACCACCAGCCTTTGCGCCGTGGCTTGGCAGGCTCTTCTACAGCCTCGGCAACCGGTTCCGGTATCACCACAGGCTCGGGCGCAACCAGCGGCTCTGTCTTTGCTTCCGGCACAGGGGCTGCAATCTGCTCGGCTGCACGCTCCGGCTCAGCGGCTGCGACGGGTGCTTCTGCCTGCGTCTCTACAGTCTCTTCAACACCGGCCTTCGGCTCCGCCTCTACTTCAGCGCCGACCTCTTTCTTGGGTGCGGCACGGCTTTTGCGCGGTGCTTTTGGCTTTGGCTCCGCCGCGACCGCGGGATCAGCGGCAGCGACAGTTTCCGCTGCAACAGCGTCTACCTTTGGCTTGCGCGGCGCGCGCGTGCGCTTGGGTTTCGGCTTTTCTTCCTCTGCCTCGGCAGGCGCTTCTACGGTCTTATTCGCCCCATCCTCAACAGCTTCTTTCTTTGGCGTACGCGTACGGGACCGGCTGCGGGACTTCGGCTTGGATGCCTCTTCCGCATCTTTGTCGCCCGAGGTTTCTTTGGCAACCGCATCAGCGTCAGCCGAAGTATCCTCCTCGCCGTCATCCTCTTCGTCTTCATTACTGTCGTCAGAGTCACCATCATCATCATTCTGCTGGTCATCCGTGCCGGAGCGTCCGCCACGGCTGCGACGCCGCCTGCGCCGCTTGCGCTTGGGCTTGTCTTCGCCATCTTCAAGCACGGGTGCATCGACGACTACCTGTTCTTCCTCGTTGCCTTCGGCTTCAGCAGCAATCGCGGCGGCTTCGGCGGCATCTGCTTCGGCGGCATCTGCTGCATCAATAGCATCCATTTGCGAGGTATCCACGGAAACCAGATGCGACAGTTGGTGCACGACGCGCGTGGCTGTCTTGAACTTCTCCATTGAGAAATCCGGACTGACCAGATGCGGGTCGCCTTCAATCCGGACGCTCATGCCATAGCGCTGCTCGATCTGGGCGATATGCTCGCGCTTTTGGTTCATCAGGAAGTTGACGATGCCAACGGGCGCCTTCAGCAGCACTTCGCCAGAGCGGCGGCGCGTGCCTTCTTCCTCGATGGTGCGCAGGATCGACAAGGCAAGGTTGTCATCCGACCGGATCAGGCCCGTCCCGTGACATGCCGTGCACGGCTGCGTTGTGGCCTCGATCATGCCGGGGCGAAGCCGCTGGCGCGACATTTCCATCAGGCCAAAGCCGGAAATACGTCCGATCTGGATACGTGCACGGTCGGTTTTCAGCTTGTCCTTGATCATCTTCTCGACGGCGGCGTTGTTCTTGCGCTCGTCCATGTCGATAAAGTCGATGACGATCAGGCCCGCAAGGTCGCGCAGACGCAGCTGGCGCGCCACTTCGGCGGCGGCCTCGAGGTTGGTCTTGAGGGCGGTCTGCTCGATGCTGCCTTCCTTGGTGGAACGGCCCGAGTTTACGTCAACAGCCACCAGCGCCTCGGTGGCGTCGATAACGATATAACCGCCAGAGGGCAGCTGAACTGTCGGGTTGAACATGCCCGCCAGATAGGATTCGACCTGATAGCGCGCGAAGAGCGGCAGGTTTTCCTCATAGCGTTTCACGTTTTTGGCGTGGCTCGGCATGATCATCTTCATAAAGTCTTTGGCGATGCGGTAGCCGCGCTCGCCGTCCACAAACACTTCGTCGATGTCGCGGTTATAAAGGTCACGAATCGAGCGTTTGATCAGATCGCCTTCCTCGTAGATCTTTGCCGGTGCAATGGATTTCAGCGTGAGCGAGCGGACCTCTTCCCACATGCGTTGCAAATATTCATAGTCGCGCTTGATCTCGGCTTTCGTGCGCTTGGCGCCAGCCGTGCGCACGATCAGGCCCGCGCCCTGCGGCACCTCGATCTCTTGAGCGATCTCTTTCAGCTTTTTACGGTCAATGGCATTGGTGATCTTGCGGCTGATCCCGCCGCCGCGCGCCGTATTCGGCATCAGCACGCAATAGCGGCCTGCCAACGACAGATATGTGGTCAGGGCAGCGCCTTTGTTGCCACGCTCTTCCTTGACGACCTGCACCAGCAGGATCTGGCGGACCTTTACGACCTCCTGAATTTTGTACCGGCGTGCGCGGGGTTTGCGCACGGGACGGATATCATCACTGTCATCTTCATCCGCAATAGATTCGATGCCGTCATCCTTGTCGGAGGCATCGGCAGAGGCAGAGGCATCACCCTCATCGCCATCATCCGCATCATCCGCGTCCGGACCCTCGAATGATTCCTCGACGGGCGTATCCTTGACACGTTCCATCGGCGAGGATGCCGTATCCTCGGAAATCTCCAGATCATCCTCGTCCAGATCGACAGTTTCCATGCCCTCGATCTCGGTGGAGGTTACGGCGTCATCGGAATTTGCATCCTGCGCCTTGGAGGAGATACGGCTGCGCGTACGGGACCGCCGCTTGGGCTTCTCGTCTTCGTCTTCCTTGGCAGCCTGCGCTTTTGCATAGGCACGCTCTTCGGCCAGCAGCGCCTCGCGGTCGGCCATGGGGATCTGGTAATAATCCGGATGGATTTCCGAGAAAGCAAGGAAACCGTGACGGTTGCCGCCGTAATCCACAAAGGCCGCCTGCAAGGACGGCTCGACGCGCGTGACCTTGGCTAGATATATATTGCCGGCAAGCTGGCGTTTATTTTCAGATTCAAAATCGAATTCTTCAACTTTGTTTCCGTCAACCACAACAACGCGCGTTTCTTCCGCGTGGGTGGCATCGATAAGCATTTTCTTAGGCATTGTTCTCTTTTGCACGGGCGCGAACGCGCAAATTCCCCGGGGGGGCCTGCACGCTGGGCCGAGTGTCTTGTCAGGGCGATTGGAGACGGCGCAGCGGTGCGGCCCGATAGGCCACTTCCCGAACTGTTGTCAGCGTTTGCGCGCGTCATCGCGGTTCTTCTCCGATGCGGATCACAGCCCTGTTTTGCAAAGCGTGCCGCGCATCCATTAAAAACTGTGTTATCTCCGGCGCTTTGCCATCAACGTCCAGCAGCGTCTGTTATGCCGTTTCCGGCACGATCGGTCTGATGCACACAGGCGGTTGCCCACGACGTCAGCGAAACTATCAATCAGGTCCTGTAGCCTGCGCAATTGCGCAAACGACCCGTATATCCAATTAAGAGGAGGCCGGAGACAAACACAATGGGAAATCACACGCAAGCCGCGCTAATTTGCTGATCACGGTGAATTCTGCGTAAACTTTGCCCGACAAAAGCAGGGTGCGGCATGTTGCCGTCCGGTACGTTAGAGGCTACGGTTCCCAGCGACAATCTGGGGGTATGCGCTCGGATTAATGCCAATTAGGAGACAATATGCGAAACTTTACGCGCCCTGCCCTGATCCTTTGCGCGGCTGCCATGGCATTGAGTGCCTGCGACCCCGCTGAATATGACGCCGATCCGGACGTGCGCCGCGATGCACGCGCCAACCGGACCTGCATTGCCGCAGTGGCAGCGCAAACCGGCGCTGCCGCACAGCTGAACACAGATTTGCCGGTTGTCGAGGTAAACCAGTATATCATTGATGTGCCCACGGGACAGCAACGCTGGATGTGCCGCACAGATGACGAAGGCACCGCAACCCAGCTCTACAAGATGGGCCAAGGATAAGTCTGACAGTCTGATACAGACCAGCAAAAATACAAAAAAGGGGCGCATCCGGTGCGCCCTTTTTCTGTGACGGGTCAATAGCGGTCAGAGATAATCCGACCGCGACAGGTTATATTTCGCCATCTTCTCGTTCAGTGTCCTGCGCGGCAGGCACAGCTCGTCCATCACCGATGCGATAGAGCCTTTGTGCCGCCGCATGGTGTTGTCGATCAGCATCCGCTCAAAAGCTTCGACATATTCCTTCAGCGGCTTGCCTTCGGTGGTCATCACCTGCTGCATCTCGTCATGGTCGGACATCAGCAGCGACGCGATGGTGCCAGAGCCGCGGCGCGATTGCAGCACCGCGCGCTCCACCACGTTGATCAGCTGGCGCACATTGCCCGGCCACGGAGCCTGCAACAGTTGCGCCGCCTCTTGTGCCGTCACTTGCGGCGCATCACAGCCGTATTCCTCGGCAAATTGCCCGCTCAGGCGTGTGAACAGCGTCAGGATATCCTCGCCACGCTGGCGCAGCGGCGGCACGGTGATGCGCAGCGCCGCAAGACGGTAAAACAAATCAGAGCGCAGCACATCCTCAGAAGTCCGGCCCGCCTCTTGCAGGTTGGAAATCGCCACAATCCGCGTCTCTGCGGGCGTGCCCTGTGCGTTAATCACCGCCAGCAGCCGCGCCTGCAAGGTCTCCGACAGCGCCTCGATATCCTCCAACACAAGCGTACCGCCGCGCGCCTCTTCGATCGCGGGCAGCTGGGCATCTTCGGGCTGCATCGGGCCGAACAACCGCTTGGACAGTGCCTCTTCCTCATAGGCAGAGGCACTGATCAACACAAATTTCTTGCCCGCGCGGGAACCCACGGCATGCAACGCGTGGGCCACCAGCGTCTTGCCTGTGCCGGTTTCGCCGTCGATCAGGACATGCCCATCCGCCTGCCCCAAGTCCAAAATATCCTCGCGCAGCCGCTCCATCACAGGGCTCTGCCCGATCAGCTTTTTCATCAGCTGGCCACCGTCCGACAGCTCGCGGCGCAGCAGGCGGTTGTCCATGACCAGACGGCGCATGGCGGTTGCCTTCTTGGCCAGCTCGCTCATCCGGTCGGGGTTGAACGGCTTTTCCAGAAAATCGAACGCACCCACGCGCATCGCCTCGACGGCCATCGGCACATCGCCGTGCCCCGTGATCATTATGACCGGCAGGGCCGAGTCCGACCCCATCAGCTTTTTCAAAAACTGCATTCCGTCCATGCCCGGCATCTTGATGTCGGAAATCACAATGCCCGGATAATCCGGCCCCAACACCTTCAGCGCATCCTCCGCGCAGGAAAACGTCTCTGTGTCATAGCCCGACAAGGCCAGCCACTGGCTGATCGACTGACGCATGTCTTTCTCGTCATCGACAATCGCAATTTTCATCGCCTGTGCCATAATTTACTCCGCCGCCTGTGTTTCTCTTGAGCCGTCATAGATCGGCAATTGTATTTCGAAAACCGCGCCACCCGCCTGCCCGTTGCGTGCTGTCAGCCGCCCGCCCAGATCGCTGACAATCCCGGACGATATCGCAAGGCCAAGGCCCGTCCCGTCGCCGGGCTGTTTGGTTGTATAGAATGGCTCGAACAGCCGATCCAAGTCCTCAATCCCCGGCCCGTTGTCGCGCACGGTCAGCGTTGCGGTCTCTCCGACGCTCAGAATAATCTCGACCTTGGGCGCGCGCTCGGATTTGGTGGCGTCAAGGGCATTGCGCAGCAGGTTCACCAGAACCTGTTCAATGCGCATCCGGTCGCCCAGCGTATAGACAGCATTATCCGGCAAAATCCGCACAATCTGGACCTGACGCTGGCGCAACTGCGGCTCCATCATGGCCAGTGAAGACGCCAGCGCATCAGCCATATTCACCGGCGTAAACGTCTGTTGCCCCTTGCGGGCATAGGATTTCAGCTGTTTGGTAATGGCACTCATACGCTCGATCAGATCGTCGATCCGGCCAAACGCACTCAGCGTCTCGTCGGGGCGGTTGCGCATCAACAACAGCTTGGCCCCCGCCAGATAAGTCTTCATCGCGGCAAGCGGCTGGTTCAATTCATGGCTCACCGCCGCCGACATCTCGCCCAACGCGGCCAGCTTGCTGGATTGCTCCAGCGTCTGCTCGGCCACTGCCAGCGTCTCTTGCACGCGCTTGCGCTCGGCGATTTCGCGCTGCAAAGCCGCGTTCAATGCGCGAAGCTCCGCCGACTCACGCTGGAAGATCGCGGCGCGTCCCGCCGTGCGGCGGCTCAGAAAATAGAAAGTCAGCGCGAGAAGAATCGCAAAGCCCATGACTTCCAGCGCCAACACCCCGTTCACCCGCTCGCGCACAGAGGCATAGGTAGTATAGCTGACCATCTTCCAACCGCGAAAATTCACCCGCGCGTCCAGTCGCATTACCGCTTCGCCTTGCAGATACGCATCGGGCGGCAGCGCAGTCCAATCGGCGGTCGCCTGAATGGCCCGCTCGATCGCACTTTGCGGTGTCTGTTTTTCCAGCGCCTCGGCCTCGGTTTTTCCACGCCAGCGCGGCTCGGTCGCCAGCAAGATTTCTCCACTGCTGTTGGTAACAATCACCGCATCCGATATCCCCGCCCAGGCGCGTTCGAACTTCTTGAGGTCCACCTCCACCGCGATGACCCCCACCGTGGTGCCGCCATTCTGGATCCGGCGTGAATAGAAAAAGCGGTACCCGCCTGCATCCTGACGGATCACACTGAAAATCGTCGCGTTAGATCGGATTGCATCGACAAAATACGCCTCCGCACGGTGCTGCGCGCCGATCCGGTTGCGGTCCGTGGCGGCCACAGTGCGCCCGTCCATATCCAGCAACATAAGCGAGGCCGCACCAATCTCCTCGACAAATGAAATCAGGCGCTGGGTGGAAAGGGAATAATCCGCACTCTCCAACGCGGAGATCAACGTGGGATCACGGCCCAACAGCTGCGGTACAATCGCATTCTGGCGCAGCTCTGCCAGCAGGTTACCACCATAAAGTGCAATCCGAAGCTCGGCACGGCTGCGCGTGCTTTCGGTAAAACGGTCGGTCAGCAGACGGTTGGTCACCGATATCACCACAATGGCAAAAACCAGCATCACCGCCAAAGCGATGCGCACCCGCCAGCTGATTGCTGCGGGTTGCCAGGGAAGGTTTGTCACAGTGCTGTCCTTGCTCATAAACGTACATTAGCACAGGGCAGCGCGCCCTCAAGTCAGGCTGTGGCCAGCGCACCCGTCAATGCGCGGAAGAGCGCCACCCCGTCGGTGCCGCCATGCCCTGCGTCAGAGGCCCGCTCGGGGTGGGGCATCATGCCCAGCACGCGCCGGTTACCGGACAAAATGCCTGCAATATCCGCCATCGCCCCGTTGGGGTTGTCAGTATAGCGGAACGCAATCCGCTCCTCCCCCTCCAGCACGGCAATTGTCTCCGCATCCGCAAAGTAATTCCCGTCATGATGCGCAATCGGAATGTCGATCAGATCACCCGCCTTGTAGCCTGCGGTGAAATCAGAGGCCGCTGTCTCGACCTTCAAACCAACCGTACGGCAAATATACTTCAGTCCCGCATTGCGCAGCAACGCACCGGGCAGCAATCCCGTCTCGGTCAAGATCTGGAAGCCATTGCAGACGCCCAACACATACCCGCCGCGTTCCGCATGGGCTGCCACAGATTTGCAAATGGGAGAATTGGCAGCGATTGCGCCGCAGCGCAGGTAGTCACCATAGGAAAATCCACCTGGAATACCAACAATATCAATACCCTGCGGAAGTTCGCTGTCCTTATGCCAGACCATAGTAACATCGGCGCCTGCCGCCTCGAACGCCACTGCAAGATCGCGGTCACAGTTCGATCCGGGAAAGACCACTACAGCCGCGCGCATCAAGAAGACATCTCCACCGTGTAGCTCTCGATCACGGTATTCGCCAAAAGCTTCTCGCACATTTGTACTACATCCGCCTGCGTAGCATCCGCAGCCAGATCCAGCTCGATCACCTTACCCTGGCGCACGCCCTGCACACCATCAAAGCCCATCGCCCCAAGTGCGTGGCGCACGGCCTCGCCCTGCGGGTCCAGTACGCCAGTCTTCAACATCACATGTACCCGCGCTTTCATGGGCTCGTCCTTCTTCTTCATTTTGCCTTTAAACTCACTCAAAAGCCCGAGTCAGTTGATGAGGGTCGGCTTGGTCACCGGCGTCGAGGTTTTCGGCATCACGCCCAACCGCATCGCCACTTCGGTATAGGCATCGGTGAGCGAGCCCAGATCACGGCGGAACACATCTTTGTCCAGATGGCGGCCCGTCTCCATGTCCCACAACCGGCAGCTGTCCGGCGAGATCTCGTCCGCAATGATCAGACGCTGGAAATCACCATCATAGACACGGCCGATCTCGATCTTGAAATCCACCAACTTAATACCAACACCGTACATGACACCGGACATAAAATCATTCACCCGCAGCGCAAGGCTCAGGATATCGTCCATGTCCTGCTGGGTGGCCCAGCCAAAGGCGGCAATATGCTCTTCGGTGACCAGCGGATCACCAAGTGCGTCGTCCTTGTAGCAATATTCGACAATCGGGCGCGGCAGCTGTGTGCCCTCTTCGATTCCCAGACGCGTAGACATGGTGCCCGCCGCATAATTGCGCACGATGACTTCGAGCGGAATAATCTCGACCTGACGCACCAGCTGTTCGCGCATGTTCAGGCGTTTGATGAAATGCGTGGGCACGCCGATCTGGTTGAGACCGGTCATAAAATACTCGGACAACAGGTTGTTGAGCGCGCCTTTGCCGTCGATCACGTCTTTTTTCTGCGCGTTGAACGCAGTGGCGTCATCTTTGAAATACTGGACAATCGTTCCCGGCTCTGGGCCTTCATAGAGAATCTTTGCTTTGCCTTCGTAGATTTTCTTGCGGCGGGCCATGGGCGTCCCCTGTACTTGTATAGGCGCGGGGGAGTCCCGCCGCCCTGTTGGAGTTTCTCTTAGTGTACACTGTCCACTGCTGCAAGCATACTACGCCGTATCGCACCTGCGGGTCTCATCAATATGAGGCGGATTGTGAACTTACCTCGAATCCCCTCATATGAGCCGAACATAAGTTTTCACATCCGGAGCCCTCCTCATGACAAATCCCTTCACCGACCTTTTGGCTGAAAAAGGTTTCCTTCTGGCTGATGGCGCCACGGGTACAAATCTGTTCAACATGGGTCTTGAGGCTGGCGAGCCGCCGGAGTTCTGGAACACGACGCATCCCGACCGGATTATCACTCTCTACCGCGGTGCTGTGAATGCAGGCTCGGATCTGTTTCTCACCAACAGCTTCGGCGGCAATGCCTCACGGCTGAAACTGCACAAGGCCCAGAACCGCGCGCACGAGCTGAGCCGTGTCTCGGCCGAGCTGGCCCGCGAAGTGGCCGATACCGCTGGACGTAAAGTCATCGTCGCAGGCTCTGTCGGCCCCACAGGCGAGATTATGGAGCCGGTCGGGGGCCTCAGCCATTCCCGCGCGGTCGAGATGTTCCACGAGACTGCCGATGGCCTGAAAGCAGGCGGCGCCGACATCGGCTGGCTGGAGACAATTTCCGCCCCCGAAGAGTACCGCGCCGCCGCCGAAGGCTTCCGGCTGGCAGGCCTGCCCTGGGTTGGCACGATGAGCTTTGACACCGCAGGCCGCACCATGATGGGCATGACGTCGGCGGGCATGGCCGAAATGGTCGATACAATGGAGGACAAGCCGCTGGCCTTCGGCGCCAACTGCGGCACGGGTGCATCCGATCTGCTGCGCACCGTGCTGGGCTTTGCCGCCGGTGGCACCACAACGCCGATCGTGGCCAAAGGCAATGCGGGCATTCCCAAATACCACGAGGGCCACATCCACTATGACGGCACGCCCGAACTTATGGCGACCTATGCCGTGATGGCGCGCAACTGCGGTGCACAGGTCATCGGCGGGTGCTGTGGCACCATGCCAAACCATCTGGAAAAGATGCGCGAAGCACTGGACACCACATCCAGAGGCTCCGCCCCCGAGCTTGAGGAAATCGCATCAGCCCTCGGTGCGTTTACCTCCCAAAGCGATGGCACCGACGGCGAAGGCCCCACCCGCGCGCCGCGCCGTGGCCGCCGCCGCAGCTGATACAGACCTGTTACGCGCGCAAGAGTCGCGGCTTGCGCGCAGGTGGTCGTAAATGCTTTAGTATTTTCACCAAGGTCTGACAAAACAAATCCAATCACGGACTAATGGTCCGCCATGAAAAGGGAATCCCATGTCTGACGAAGGCGATATCATCCTGTCGGAACTCAATGACGAAGAACTAGTGCAGCAAATGTTCGATGATCTCTATGACGGTCTCAAGGAAGAGATCGAAGAGTCGGTGAACATCCTGATCGCACGCGGCTGGATCCCTTATGATGTGCTAACCAAAGCACTGGTCGGCGGTATGACGATCGTCGGCGCCGATTTCCGCGACGGCATCCTGTTTGTGCCCGAAGTGCTGCTGGCCGCGAACGCCATGAAAGGCGGCATGTTCATTCTCAAGCCTCTGCTGGCTGAAACCGGCGCACCGCGTGTGGGCAAAATGGTCATCGGCACCGTCAAAGGCGACATCCACGACATCGGCAAGAACCTTGTCGGCATGATGATGGAAGGTGCAGGCTTTGAAGTTGTCGACCTTGGTATCAACAACTCTGTCGATGCCTATCTGGAAGCCATGGAAAAAGAAGGCCCCGATATTCTGGGCATGTCCGCCCTGCTGACCACCACAATGCCCTACATGAAAGTCGTGATCGACACGATGATCGAGCAAGGCATCCGCGACGATTATATCGTTCTGGTCGGCGGTGCGCCTCTGAACGAAGAATTCGGCCGCGCCATCGGTGCAGACGCCTATTGCCGCGATGCCGCCGTTGCCGTCGAGACTGCCAAAGAGTGGGTCGGGCGCAAGCACAACAGCGCACGCGTATAATATCCGGTTCTCGGCCTATGGGCCGGGACTTGGATATCCGCACTCCAGTCATCATATTGAGTATAGGAGGGGTCTGCCATGTCACTCGATAAACTCGTTCTCATTCTCGTCTGTGTGATTGGCGCTGCCGGCGCCACACTCTGGCTGGGCTCTCTCCTTTTCACTGCATGGAATGTGCCATTTCTGGGCTTCGCCCTTATTCCGGTAGGGCTCGTCGCTTACGTTATTGTTCGCGTAATCAGAGAGCGGCTGGGCAACGGCAGCGAAGACCACTACGATAAAATGGACCATTGATATGTTGATCTGCACAACTGACACGATTGTCGGATATGAAGTTCTCGAAACCCTCGGCCTTGTGCGCGGAGCAACCGTACGCGCAAAACACATCGGGACAGATATTGTTGCCAGTCTCAAGCAGTTGGTGGGCGGTGAACTGCATGGGTATTCCTCCCTTTTGGCGGGCGCGCGAGAGCAGGCAATCGACCGCATGATTGAGGACGCACGCGCCAAAGGCGCAGATGCCATCCTCTGCATGCGGATGCAAACCTCGGCTATTGTCAAAGGCTCGTCAGAGATTGTCGCTTACGGAACGGCTGTGCGCCTTGCACCTGCCCGATAATAATACGCTCACCGAAAAAGGGATGCCGCCGGAACATATAGGGCGCATCCTGATCATCGCCTGTGGTGCGCTGGCGCGCGAGATCATCGACCTGAAACAGGCCAACGGCTGGACCCATCTGGACCTGACGTGCCTGCCCGCCAACCTGCACCTCTACCCCGATAAAATCACCGATGCCGTGCGCAAAACCGTGGCAAAACACCGCGACGCCTATGACGATATTTTCATCGCTTACGCCGATTGCGGCACAGGTGGCCTGCTGCAAGCCGCCTGCGCGAAGATGGGCGTGCAAATGATCGCAGGCCCCCATTGCTACAGCTTTTTCGAGGGTAACGACATTTTTGCCAAAACCTCCGAGACAGAAATAACCACTTTCTATCTCACCGATTTTCTGGTCCGCCAGTTCGATGCCTTCATCATCAAACCCATGGGCCTCGACCGTCACCCGCAACTGCGCGACATGTATTTCAGCAATTACGAAAAACTGGTCTATCAGGCCCAGACCGACGATCCCGCCCTGACGGAAAAAGCGAAAGACTGCGCCGCACGCCTGGGCCTTGCATTCGAGCGCCGCTACACCGCCTACGGCGATCTGCAAACCACCCTTGCCCGTCTTTAACCCTCCGTTTTTGCTGGCTAAAGCTGTTCAGGCATGAGGCTGGCCTTCACAGCACAGGGGGGAACAGGCGTCTGGTCTTACACCTCGCGTGCAGCCGTCTCGCGCACCCGCTCGATCATTGCTGTCAACCCGTTAGAGCGTTGGGCCGAGAGATGTTCGTTCAACCCCAGCCGCCCCATTTCCGCCCGCGCATCCACTGCCAGCACGGCAGCAGGCGTCAGCCCGTTATAAAGCGTCCGCAAAACAGCAATCAGACCCGCGACAATCATCGCATCAGATGCGCCATCAAAATGCAGGTGGCCGTCTTTCATCTCGGCATGTAGCCAAACCTGACTGGCGCAGCCATCCACCTTGGTTGCCGGCACACGCAGCGCCTCCGGCAGCGCCTCCATCGCCTTGCCCTGATCAATCACATGGCGGTAGCGGTCTTCCCAATCCTCAAGAAATTCGAAATCCTCGACCAGCTCTTCAAATTGCGCGGTAGCCATCTTCTACTCCTGTCATCCGTATTCATGCTTGAGGTAGGTCTTAGCGGCCCAAAGGTCCAGCCGCCACATTTCAAACTGGTCACAATCCGAACTGCTCACAATCCGAACCCGCCTCTTTCCATGGGCGCGGCAATGGGGTAGGTCTTGGGAAATGGCGGTATCACACGGCAGGTCCAATGCGTATTTCCCACTCTGTTCTTCTGGTTGCATCCCTGTCTCTGGGGGCTTGCGGCTTTGTGCGTGACAGCGCGCTCAACCCCGTCAACTGGTTTGGACGCAGCACGTCTGTGGCAATGCCTTCCGCTGATGGCAAAGCTGTCAATCCTCTGATCCCGCAGTCTTCCGGCCTGTTCGGTAACCGCAACAAGGGTCCTGCTGCGTATGTTGGCCAGCCTTTCGACGAGATTACCAATCTGACAATCGAGCGTGTTGCAGGAGGTGCAATCGTCCGCGCCACGGGACTTGCTGCGCGTCAGGGCATCTATGCCGTGCAGTTGACACCGGCCACACCGGATGAAACCGCCGTTGACGGCGTGCTGACCTATCGCCTCGAAGGGGTAGAGCCGGACAAGAACACCGCGGTAGGAAGCCCTGCCACGCGCGAGGTTACAGCGGCACGCAAGGTGACGGACCAGAACCTGATCGGCGTACGGAGCATCCGTGTTGAAGGGCTGCGCAACGCACAAGTGGCGCGCCGCTAACTCTCGCGGCGCCATCCTGCAAAAACGGCAGTCACGTCTTAAACCGGCACAACCCTCACTTCATTGCCCACGGCTGTCAGGGCAATCTTGCCCGCACACAGCGCCAGCGCATCGGTGCCAAAGACTTCCAGCCGCCAGCCGCGCAGGGTCTGCACATCGCGCTCGCCTGCCGCAATGGCATCCAGATCAGCCGCTGTCGCGATCAACTTCGCCGCCACACCCGAGCTTTCGGTTTTGGCCTTCAGCAACACGCGCAACAAATCGGCCAGCGCCGGATTTACCTGCATCTTCTCACGGCTGCGGTCCGGCTCGGGCAGATCATCGCTTGCGCAGGCCACACCGTCGGCGACCGCCTTCAGGATGCCATCTGCAATCTCGCCCTTGCGGGCATCACGCAACAGCAGACGCGCACGGCCCAGCTCTTCGTAATTCTTCGGCTTGTTGGAGGCCAGCTCGACCATCGCATCGTCCTTGTACACACGGCTGCGCGGAATATCGCGGTCTTGGGCAAATGCCTCGCGGAAGGCTGCAAGTTCGCGCACAATGCCTAGAAAACGCGCCGAATTGGTGCGCGTCTTCACACGCTGCCACGCTTCACGCGGCGCTGTAATATAGGTGTCAGGGTTGGTCAGAACTTCCAGCTCCTCCTCCACCCATTTGTGGCGGCCAGATTTTTCCAGCTTGGCCGCCAGAAACTCGTAGACCTGCCGCAAATGCGTCACATCGGCCAGCGCATAGACCTTTTGGGCATCTGTCAGCGGGCGGCGCGACCAGTCGGTAAAGCGCGATGTCTTGTCAACGCCTTCCTTGGCAATTTTGCGCACCAGCGTCTCGTAGCCGACCTGTTCGCCAAAGCCGCAGACCATGGCGGCGACCTGCGTGTCAAACAGCGGAGTCGGAAAAACCTGCGCATCGACGTAGAAGATCTCCAGATCCTGCCGCGCGGCATGGAAGACCTTAACCACCGAGGTATTGCGAAACAACTCGTAGAGCGGCTCCAGCGATAATCCTTCGGACAACGGATCGACCAGAACAGCGCCGCTGTCATCGGTGCCCGGCATCGCCAGCTGGATCAGGCACAGCTTGGAATAATAGGTCCGCTCGCGCAGGAATTCCGTATCGACGGTGACATAGGGGTGATCTGCGGCCTGCGTGCAATAAGCGGCCAGTTCTTCGGTGGTGGTGATCGTGCGCATAAACGAAATAATCCTTGAAGCTGCCCTAGCGGTACAGAACTGCGCTGCCTTTGACCAGTCAGCTTTGTAAAATCAACATCTCGCGGTTGCCCGCAGCAAAGCGGCGCAGCACGGCGGGATACAAGAGATGCTCTTGCACCAGCACCCGTGCAGCCAGCGTATCAGGGGTATCGCCCACCAGCACAGGCACCCGCGCCTGCCCCAGCAGCGGGCCATCATCCAGCGCGGCAGTCACTTCATGCACCGTGCAACCGTGTACGGTATCTCCCGCCTCCAGCGCGCGGGCGTGGGTGTGCAGGCCTTTGTATTTCGGCAGCAGTGACGGGTGAATATTCAGCATCCGCCCCGCCCATTGATCCGCAAAACCAGCGGTCAGCTGGCGCATAAAGCCTGCAAGGCAGATCATATCGGGCGCATAGGGTTCCAAGGCAGCCGTAATCGCCGCCTCGAAAGCCACGCGGTCCCCCGCAAAGGGCCGGTGATCAATAACTACGGTCGGCACGCCCCGCTCGGACGCGCGTGCCAGCCCGCTTGCAGTGTCGGAATTGGCCAGCACCACGCAAGGCGCCCCTGCATGGCCGCCCCGCGCCATATCCTCCAGCAGCGACACCATATTGGAGCCGCCGCCGGAGATAAAGATCGCAACTCTGATCTGCGTCAAACGAGGCTGCCCTCATAGGCGACGCCTTCGCCTTCGACCACAGTGCCGATGGTATAGACCGTCTCGCCCGCCTCGCTCAGCAGCGCTACCGCCGCCTCTGCGCGGTCCGCAGGCACAACAACAATCATGCCAATGCCGGCATTGAACGTCTTGAGCAGTTCCGCCTCGTCCATGCCGCCATGGGCTGTCAGCCAGCGGAACACCGGCGGCAAATCCCAAGCGTCCAGATTGATCACTGCACCCAAACCCTCGGGCAACACGCGCGGCAGGTTTTCAGTCAGACCGCCACCCGTGATATGCGCCAGCGCATGCACCATGCCGGCCTTCGCCGCCGCCAGCGCAGATTTCACATAAAGCCGCGTGGGCGTCAGCAATACCTCGCCCAGCGTGCCGCCATCCCATGGGCACGGATCATCCCATTGCAGGCCCGAATGCTCGACAATCACGCGCACAAGGCTGTAGCCGTTGGAGTGCACGCCATCACTTGCCAGCCCCAGCAACACATCACCCGCCGCCACGTTAGCAGGCAGCGTGCCGCCCCGCTCCATCGCACCGACACTAAAACCCGCCAGATCAAAATCTCCCTCGGGGTACATGCCCGGCATCTCTGCCGTCTCGCCCCCGATCAACGCACAGCCCGACAGTTCGCACCCCTTTGCAATGCCTTCGATAATCCGCGTGGCAGTATCAAGCTCCAGCTTGCCTGTGGCAAAATAATCCAGAAAAAACAACGGCTCCGCGCCTTGGCACACCAGATCGTTGACACACATTGCCACCAGATCAATACCAACCCCGTCGACATTACCGGTATCAATGGCAATCCGCAGCTTGGTGCCGACACCGTCAGTCGCCGCCACCAGAACCGGATCGCTATAACCGGCGGCCTTGAGATCAAACAGCGCGCCGAACCCGCCAAGCCCCGACATGACACCCGGCCGCATCGTCCGTTTGGCCGCAGGTTTGATCCGCTCTACCAGCGCATTGCCCGCATCAATATCCACGCCTGCGTCCGCGTAAGTGATTCCGTTTCGTTGCTCGCTCATTCTCAAAAGCCTTTGGCTGAAAATTCCGTTGCCCTGCGACCTAAATCATATCACTCAAAGTCGCAACGCAAACCCTTGACGAAACTGCCCCTACACAATAACCACAGCCTCAGCGGGCCTGTAGCTCAACTGGTTAGAGCAGAGCGCTCATAACGCTTTGGTTGCGGGTTCAAGTCCTGCCGGGCCTACCAAATCACCGCTTAACCCCTTGTATTTATTTGATGCAACTACCCCACGTGGGGTAGTTTTCAGCAATAATGGTATCAATGGGTTAGCAGTCAAACTACCCCACACCTTGCTGCGCGGCAATCAAGTCGACCACTGCTTTGAACAGCTAACGACAGTGTCGATTGCCAGCATAAGCTCACCGCCATCCCGCGTGTTTCCCAACTTCACCGTAGCATCTCCATTTCCTTAATCCCGGCGGCGAGCTGGTCGGGATCAGCGCAAAGAGCGTCCGCAACTTGTTCTGGCGACCTACCGCTGACCTGTTACCCAAAGCTCGTCACAAATACGGATCAGAGCTGCCCCCCTTTCCTGTCCGAAACAAGGAGTATTAGAACGCTTTGGGGAAGGTGATCTTGTTATAATGAGGATCAATCTCGGTCCTAGGAAAAACCACCGTCAGGCATGTTGCCCCCGGATTCCACCAACTGAGGCTGTCGTAACTCTGCCACAACACATGGTCATTCTCGCCGCTGGCGGTGAACTTCTCGCCATGGTGGTATGGCATCGTGATTAACCCTACTGGCCTGCGATCCTTCTGAACAAGACGGACGTGATCAAGGCGCAGACCGGGGACACTCGCCGCCGCTTCGACGAACGCTTGGTTCGCGTTATTTCCTGGCACCAGCCGAGTTTCGCTATGCATCACCTGCAGGGTAGTGTTTACCATCGCCCCCGAGAGATAGCGTTCACTGAAGCGATCAGCGATGTCCTTGCGTGCGAGGCTCAATTGCTTGATCTCCCTCGTTGCAGACTTGTACTCCCGCTGCGATGCGGTGATCTGTCCCGTGAGAAATGTAATCCTTTCGAGGAGCAATTCCTGTCCAGCGATCCACTCAGCTTCAGCTTTCAGCATTCGATATCCTTCTGCCAACTTGGTAGCCCAAAGAACCATCCTGTTGTGGCATAATGTTTGAGTTTCGAAGAGTGGGGCTGACGAACGGTATGCCGCCTCGCCCAGTTTTTTTTCAACGACACCGCAGCGAGCGAGACACGGCGATGACGGGGACTGGGTCACCGTGGCCCTGCCTTCAGGGTGAGACCTGACCAGACCATGCCAACCTTCGCCCGTGCGTTGGACAGGCCGCGCCGCTTCGACAACTCTGGCTTGAACTGAGGCATGCTCAGCGGCTTCACTCCGCTCTGGAAGCACCAGTACTTGTAGGCAGCGTACAGTTCCTGAGCGCCCACTGTGCGTTCGGGTCCAAGAACAGCTTCATCCTCAATGAACTGCCCCAACAAGTCGCTAGCGCCGGCGTAATCGCCTGTGGCCTGTTTGACGCTTTCAGGGCGCCGCAGCTTCTGGTCGCTCAGATAATCGAGAAGTCCCTCTAGAAGCCTGTTCAAAATGCCAGACCGCTCCGCTTTCAGCTTGTTTGGCAGGGTTGGGTCGCGTTCATGGGGCGGAATGACGTTGCCAAATTGAAGTGCAACAAGCCGACGGACGATGGCCGCGTCCCCTCCGTCAATAACCGGCAGCGAGTTTGTTACGAAGAGTGGGACAGCCGAAGGCGTGAACTCAAAGAACTCCTTGTGGAGATACCGAGCCGTGATCTTGTCGCCTCCGGTCAGCTTCTTCATGAGAGAGGCATCGAGGATTTCGCCGGTACCCAGTTCCGTGGAAACCGCGAGACGGACGCCGCGCAGACGAGCGAGGTCGTTCCGGATGCTAGCCTGCTTCTGGATCATGAACGTGTTAGTCTCAACCGTCGCCGCATAGGTGCCCAGCAGGGCCTGAATCTCATTGACGAGGGTCGATTTGCCGTTCGCCCCCGACCCGTAAAAGATGCCCATGACCTGCTGATCGAAGTTGCCGGTAAGGATGTACCCATTGAAGCGCAGAAAAAAAGCCGCTTCCTCAGTAGCGAGGGCACGGCTCAAGACCCGGTCGAACGTTGGGCATCCTGCCTCAGGGACGTATTCAACGTCCGCGATCTGGGTCAGCATGTCTTCTGCGCGGTGTTCACGGAACACGATTCCGCTTGCGTGCATCTCGATGGTTCCGTTGCGCAAGTTGAGCAGACCGGACATTGCATCAAAGTCTTCCGTGCTGCGAAGAAGCAACGGATCAGTGGACGCGAGGTCGGCAAGGCCAGTGATCTTGCTCTTGGCTAGGAACCGCTTGGCTGCCTTGACGAGAGGATGGTCGTTCCCCCGCCCCCCGGCCTTTACGCTTTCGTAAAGCATTTCAACGAACCGCTTGACAGCTTCCTGAACATGCTGACTTGAGCCTTCGGGGGTCCAGCGGCCTTCGTGGAAGCGCATCCAGCCCATGGCTGGTGTGAAACAGAACCGGTTGACGAGATGCTGAGCGAGTTCGCGAGACAAATGAGTGTCATCAAACTCCAGCGCTTGTTCAGTGTCATACCGCGCGATGCTCTTCACAACCAAGGCCACTTCAGCTTTCGACACGGGGCTTGCCGATGCCGAGTTGAGTGAACCGAGGAATGTAGCCAGGTCGGCTTCATTCAGGTTGTATTTCCGCCGTAAGAACCCCGCGAAGGACGCCAAATCGGCGTTTCGCCGTCCTTCGGTCAGAAACGAGGCGCTTTCATGAGCAGAATGGCAGTTTTGATCTTCACCTTCGGCAATCAAGTCTAAAAGCCAGTCCTCAGAGCGCGCGGGTTTATTCATTCTTGTTCTCCCAAATGTAACGGTTGCCTGAGATATGGAGCGAAGGCGGTGCGACGACGTGGCCTCCGTCCGCCCGGATGTCGAGGCCTTCCCCAAGCTTCCCGGCACTGCTACGCATGGGGCGGTCCGGCATTTCGAAATAGAGGTGCAATCCACCGCTACCAGTTTTTGCAACTAGACTCCGCTTTAACAGGGGATTGTTGGCCTCCAAACGGGCGAGGGTTTCAACTCCGTTCTTCTTTCCAACATCAACGTCCAGAACGAAAATTCCCGACACCGACCCCGTTGCGATCCCAATATTGAAGTTTGACCCAAAATGCCAAATTTCGGCAATTTGGGCAGAGTCCTTCGTCGCGATCGTGTAGCCTCCTGGGTAAACCGGGTGCTTGCCAGGAGCCTTGCAAAACCGATTACCGCAGGTACAACACCCATTCTGGATCGAGTGAACAGCGAATACGGCCCACCCACGGCTTGCATAGTCGAGAGCAGATTCACGCATTTCCATGGCGCACCTCGTCGAAGGTATGCAACGGTTGAACCTCATTGTCACCGAGCCAGCGCATGACCGCGTCAAGGCGGTAACGCGGTGAGCGGCCGGTATTGACGCGAGGTGGTCCGAGGCGATCTGCGTGCCAGCGGCCAAGAGTTCGATTGGAGATACCCAGAAGGCGGGCGGTCTCAGTTGGAGTGAGTATTACGATCTTATCTGTCATGGCCTGATGTCCTGAGTGACCCTATGACATCAAGATGGCCGCAGTGGCGTAAAGCTTCAAGTGTTTGACGTACATGGATAATCACCAGTTTGAACCATTTTTCATCATATGCTTTAACAGTGGAACCAGCATTAGCAGTAGCCGACGCGACCTAAAAGATCGTCGGCCTTAAGTTGATCAAGGCACGCTCCAACTTTGCCACAAGGACGGTTTTGCGGCGGAGCGCCGGGACGGCAAAGCCACGTCATGCCCCGCGCTTAAGGGTGTAGGATGGTGTAGCTTTAAACAGCGTTCCTATATTTCTTTCGAACTTTAAAAAGCCAATAAATAATCCTACACCATCCTACACCCACCACATTGGACCACCCGCCTCGGATCAAACTGGCTGAATCGTTATTTAAAACAAAAGGCATTGCCACCGCCCTCCAACGAACGGTTTCACACACCGCAACCAGCTGCCCTATTCCCTGAGCGCTCGCTGCGCGCCCCCTAAGGTGCTCGCGAAACCTGGTATGCCCGGCTCGGGCCAAGAAAAACTGCCCTGCAATCTTGGTTGGGAACACTATGCCTGAAGTAAAACCGAAGTGGTTAGTGTCTGTGACACCCCCTCCAAATCCACTCGATTACTCAGCTTATTTACATCCTCAATGCGCTTTGATCTCGGTAATCCAGCTACCCTTGGAAAAACAATATTTACGCTTAAATGATCATTAGAAAACAACGTTCATCCTAAGGAAACAACATGCCGGTAAATCGGAGTGTGAATACTGGGAAACAAAGCGGATTCGCAATAGCAACTCTGACGCTAGACCCATCCCCTCCCTGGCGCGAACTTACACCGAAACAGCTGGCAGATCTTACCGGGATTACGGTTCAGTCGCTGGCCAATTGGCGGTATCGAAACAACGGCCCCAGGTTCATGCAACGAAAGAGGTCACGCGCTTGCCTATACCGGCCCTGTGACGTGCTGGAGTGGCTGTCTGGAGTACCGGCCTGGCAACACAGCAGGTCATGGCTCCTAGAGCGTGGTTTGATACCGCCAGACGCAAGCGAAGACCACATTGAATTTGTGTGTTCTCTTTACCGACAACAAGCATGATGAAATGCTACAAAAGCCAAAAATGATGCCGAGTTTCTGTGGCATGAAAGGGCCCCCTAACGCGTTGGCGTCTCTAAAAAATGGTGTACCCCTTCACCTTGACAATTCTTGACTCATGGCGATAGCCGGATCATTTTCCGCGGCGACTTAGCTGCCCGCGATCGACCATTTTTATTTTGGCAGCCGCTATAGCCTCTTTGAACGTGCACCCGCAGGATTCAAATTTCAGTTTTCGGCAACTGTGCAGCGTGTCTCGTTTTCAAATTCTATAGGCTACGCGAGCGGCCCTTAGCTGAAGTTTATATGATTGGACGATACCGCAGTGCGGCCCGTCGAACCGGAAATTCGCTGCGACTGCGAAATCACGGCGCAAGTGAACTCACAGTCTGCAGACGAAGTGAGCATTCGCTGCAACAGCCCCATTGGCAGCTTTTGGCACTTTGCGCCTGAAGCAAAAAATTACAATGCCGCAAAAGCAGTTGTTCGCTGCGCCTTACCGAAATTCTGCAAGGCCGCGAATGCCTGCTGTCACGAAAGAGGCAAAAAAACTGCAGCAAATGCTTAGGTTTTGAACGGGGTTTGCGGTCGCGTCGTTGGATGTAGTTTGCGGGTGTTACACAAAAGGAAGGTTATAGAACGCTCTGGGATGGCCTCTGAGCGGACAAGGTAACTTTGCGCTGCAATCACTGAAAAACCAAGCCTTGAACTGAGAATCGACATTTGTGGCGGATAGCCCTATGGTTTCCTTCTAAGGCCGATTGCATGACGGCAATCATGGGCACCAGCGCGCCTTGCGTCGAGCAGCAGGAAGGACATGAATGAACTATTCCAGAAATCTCAACGGTGAGGGCCATTGCACGTGCCGTTATTCGGCGAGCAGCGAGATATGAGCATTTACAAACACATCATGGTCCCCGTCGATCTGGCACATATCGACAAGTCCGAAACCGCACTTGTGGTCGTGGCTGATTTAGCCAAACTTTACGATGCAATAGTTACATATGTGGCAATCACGTCGAATGTGCCTGGTGCCATCGCCCACAACCCCGAAGAATTTGCCCATAAGCTCGCCGATTTTGCCAAAGCGCAAGGCGATCAACGAGGTCACCGAACTGCGGCCCACAGCGTTGTCAGCCCCGATCCCGCTGTTGATCTGGACAAGAAGCTGGCAGGTACGGTTGACGAGATAGGTGCAGATCTAATCGTCATGGCGACGCATCTTCCGAACATGGCTGACATGCTGCTGCCATCACATGGTGGTGCCTTGGCCCGTCATACCGGTGCGTCCGTTTTCTTAGTGCGCACCCACTGAGGCGCTACCAAGCATTCCAAAATATTGAGGAGGAGGCATTTGATGTCTGACGAAACAGCCAATCAAGGCATACCCGCGCCGCAAGGTACTGCGGATATCATCGAGACAGAGTATGAAATTGGTCAGGATAATGTCGACGGATCGGTTGGTCCGTTCGGATATGACATCCACAACCCTGTATTCCTTGTGTCAGGCGCTGCGGTCGTGGCATTCGTATTTTTTACACTGGCCTTGCCCGAACAGGCTGACGCAATATTCAAAACCATGTTCAACTTTACCACCCGGAATTTTGACTGGTTCCTCATTGGCTCCGCTAACATTGTGCTGATCTTTGCACTGCTGCTGGTGGTTTCACCCTACGGCTCCATCCGTTTGGGTGGTTCAACGGCTAAGCCCGATTACACCTACATCGGCTGGTTTTCGATGCTTTTCGCGGCCGGTATGGGCATTGGCCTGATGTTTTACGGGGTCTCTGAGCCTCTGACGCATTTCTCGACCTCTGCAGGTGGTACGGTGCTGGACGGTGATATGCGGACCGATTGGGCACCACTCGGCGGCGCGCTTGATGATCAGGCAGCCTCCATCCGTCTGGGCATGGCTGCGACAATCTTTCACTGGGGTCTGCATCCTTGGGCAATTTATGCGATGGTTGCACTGGCGCTGGCGCTTTTCACCTACAACAAGGGATTGCCACTGACGATCCGGTCGGCGTTCTACCCTATCTTCGGGGACCGTATCTGGGGCTGGCCGGGCCACGTTATCGATATTCTGGCGGTGTTTGCCACCCTTTTCGGATTGGCCACGTCACTGGGGTTCGGGGCCACGCAAGCCAACGCAGGTTTGAACGAGCTGTTCGGCGTTCCCATGGGCAACACGACAGAGGTGGTCCTGATATCGGCGATCACCGCCGTGGCGCTGATTTCGGTGCTGCGCGGGCTCGACGGCGGCGTCAAAATCCTGTCAGAGATCAACATGGGGTTGGCCGGTTTGCTGGCACTGTTCACCCTGATCGTAGGACCAACGGCGTTTCTACTCTCGTTCTTCTGGGACAGCCTGAAAGCCTATGTTGAATTTCTGCCTGCGCTCGCCAACCCATTCGGCCGCGAAGACGTGAACTTTAGTCAGGGCTGGACAGCGTTCTATTGGGCGTGGTGGATCAGCTGGTCGCCGTTTGTGGGCATGTTCATTGCCCGTGTCAGCCGCGGCAGGACAGTACGTGAGTTCATCATCTGCGTCCTGCTGATCCCCAGCTTTGTCTGCGTGATGTGGATGTCGATCTTTGGCGGCACTGCCATTCATCAAGTGATCACGGATAATTTCGCCGGGGCACAGGAGGCGGAGCTTCCGCTGCAGCTGTTCAAGATGCTGGGTGAGTTACCGCTTGCCTCAATCACTTCGTTTATTGGCATCGTGCTGGTGATCGTGTTCTTCGTCACGTCCTCGGATTCAGGCTCTCTGGTGATCGATACAATCACAGCGGGCGGCAAGGTCGATGCACCTGCAACCCAGCGCGTATTCTGGTGCATCTTTGAGGGTGCGGTCGCTATCGCGCTTTTGATAGGCGGAGGACTGGCTGCGCTGCAATCGATGGTCATCTCGACTGGGCTGCTGTTCACGGTGGTTCTGCTGGTAATGTGCTATTGTATTTTCCGTGGTTTGCAAAGTGAGCGCGCAGAGGGCAAATAAGCGAAACGCCCTCGAAGAAACACGACGGGCGCATAGCTTCTGGCGCCCGTCCTTCTTGGAGATACCTCTTAGGCTCAAGTTAGAAGTGCGACACCGACAGCCCGAAGGGCATAGGATGTCGCTATGGAAAAACACTACAAGCACCTGAACGCCGAGGAACGTGGCGTGATCCTTGCGGAACATCAGCGGGGATTGAGCCTTCGTCAGATCGGTCGGATTGTTGGGAGGCATCACGGCACTATCGTGCTTGAACTGACGCGGGGTGCTACACCTGACGGGTATGATCCACATGTGGCGAGGCTGGCTCGTGATGCGGCACAGCTGCGCTCGAGACGAGGGCGCAAACTGGTTCCCGAGGCTCCGTTCTATGACTGGGTGCGCAACCGTTTGATTCATTGGTGCTGGTCGCCGGAGCAGATCGCGGCCAGACTCCGGCGCGTGCATCCAGATGATCCCAGTCAGCGCATTAGTCACGAAGCGATCTATGCCGCGATCTATGCGCAGCCGCGGGGAAGCTTGAAGACGCTGATGATTGAGGCGCTGCGGCAGGCTAAACCAAAGCGCGGAGCCCGGCGCACCACGCTTGCCGGGTCTGCTATGGTCCCAGAAATGCTGCGTATTATTTATCGTCCGGAAGACATTGAGGCGCGCCTGGTTCCCGGCCACTGGGAAGGAGACCTGATCAAGGGCGCTTTCAACCGGTCGGCGGTGGGCACGGTGGTCGAGCGCAAGACGCGCTTCGTCATTCTCAGGAAGGTGAACGGCTGCACCGCCAGCGCCGCCCTTCAAGGTTTTACGCGACAGCTGAAACGGTTGCCCGT
>Ga0163215_100630_pt1 | contig 48533 bp, 55 predicted proteins | sample SynspAceP_FD_185934 | JGI IMG/M metagenome (GOLD analysis project Ga0163215, IMG submission 185934) | Saline lake microbial communities from Ace Lake in Antarctica - Synechococcus sp. Ace-P (Hybrid Assembly) | ecosystem: Environmental > Aquatic > Non-marine Saline and Alkaline > Saline | place...
TAAGTAATTCAGGGGCCGAGGAGCGGGGCTATCTCACTCCTTGGCGTTGTTGCGGCGGTCATACATGGCCGCTGTCATCGAGGCAGCAGCCAGAATGACCATTCCAAGATTGCCGTACAGCACATAGCTGAGAAAAATCTGACCCCAGCTGCCACCTGAAAAAAGCGTCAGAATTGCAACAACGCCGCCGGTCATGATTGCAGTCAACAAATATGCCATTCAAACACTCCGGCTTAAGTTTCCCTGTCTCGACATTCTGCCTTAATCGTTAAAGTAGTATTAATCTCAATCAAGACATACTCTGCTTAGAGCTGGGATGTGGCCGTACGCCGCCTTAAATGTGGCAAAAGTGGTACGAATTTGATTATTTTTCTCTGTACTGTTTTTGTGCCGGAAACAATGGCGGCGGAACCCTGTGAAAAGTCCCGCCGCAATCAATAGTACTCTAGATTTCGAGGCCGTTAGAGCAGTGCTTTGGCCTTTTGCGCTACATTGGCGGCGGTGATTCCAAACTTCTCGAACAGCTCTTCCGCAGGGGCGGAGGCGCCGAAACGGTCCATACCGACGAAATCGGCCTTGCCCCATTTGCCACGCTCGCCCAGCAGCCACTGGTCCCAGCCTTGGCGGACGCCTGCCTCTACACCGACACGCACCGGACCGCCGGGCAGAATGCGCTTGCGGTAAGCGTCGTCCTGGCTGGCAAACAACTCCATACAAGGCATGGAGACAACGCGGGTGCCAATGCCTTCTGCTTGCAGCAGATCGCGCGCTTCCATGGCGATGGCGACTTCCGAGCCGGTGGCGATCAGGATCACCTGGCGCTTGCCGGTCGCGTCAGCCAGAACATAGGCGCCAAGCGCGGACATGTTCTTGTTCTTATGCTCAAGGCGCACGGTGGGCAGCCCCTGACGGGTCAGCGACAGCACAGAGGGGCGGGTTTTCTCGGTGAGGGCAACCTCCCACGCCTCGGCTGTTTCAACCGTATCGGCAGGGCGGAAGACCAGCGTGTTGGGCGTGGCGCGCGAGATCGCCAGATGCTCGACCGGCTGGTGCGTCGGGCCGTCCTCTCCCAGACCGATGCTGTCATGGGTCATGACATAGACCACCGGCATCAGCATCAGAGCGTTGAGGCGCATGGCAGGGCGGGCGTAGTCGGTGAAGCACATGAAGGTGCCGGAGTAGGGGCGCACACCGCCGTGCAGCGCCATGCCGTTCATCGCCGAGGACATGCCGTGTTCACGAATTCCCCAATAAACATAGCGGCCTGCGCGGTTGTCCAGATCGAACACGCCCAGATCAGCGGTCTTGGTGTTGTTGGAGCCCGTGAGGTCGGCCGAGCCACCCACAGTCTCCGGCATGATCGGGTTGATCACTTCCAGCACCTTCTCGGAGGACGCACGTGTCGCCAGCTTGGGCGCAGACTCGGAGGCTTGCTTCTTGAACGCCTTGATCGTGGCGCTCAGTTTCTTGGGCGCATCGCCCGTCAGCGCACGGTTAAACGTCTCGCGCTTGTTCTGGGACATCTTGTCAAAACGTTCTTCCCACTCCCGACGCGTGTCCGCACCACGAGAGCCGATGGCCTCCCACGCGGCTTTGATGTCTTTGGGGATGTCGAAGGGGGCAGCAGTCCAGCCCCACGCCTCTTTCGCCGCGACCATCTGCGCCGGGTCCGTCAGCGCGCCGTGACCCTTGGAGGTGTCCTGCGCCGCGTGTCCCAGCGCGATGTGTGTCTTACAGGCAATCATGCTGGGCGTTTCGGTCTTCTTGGCTGCTGTCAGTGCTGCGTCGATTTCGTCGGGGTTGTGGCCGTCGATTTCCTGCACGTCCCAGCCTGCGGCACGGAAGCGCGCAACCTGATCGGAGGTGTCGGACAGCGTGACTGGCCCGTCGATTGTGATGTTGTTGTTGTCCCACATCACAATCAGCTTGCTCAGCTTGTGGCGACCCGCCAGCGTGATCGCCTCCTGGCTTAGGCCTTCCATCAGGCAGCCGTCACCGGCGATGACATAAGTATAGTGGTCCACAATCTTTGCGCCGTAGGTGGCGCGCTGGATTTCCTCGGCCATGGCAAAACCCACGGAATTGGCGATGCCCTGACCCAGCGGACCGGTGGTGGTCTCGATCGCATCCGCGAGGAAGTTCTCGGGGTGGCCCGCCGTGCGCGCGCCCATCTGGCGGAAATTCTTGATTTCCTCGATCGGGAACTGCGCGTCGCCTACAAGATGCAACAGGGAATACAGCAGCATCGAGCCGTGGCCTGCCGACAGGATAAACCGGTCGCGATCTGGCCAGAGCGGATTGGCTGCGTCGAACTTGAGGTGATTTCCGTACAGTACGGTCGCCACGTCCGCCATCCCGATGGGCATGCCGGAGTGGCCGGAGTTGGCCTCCGCCACAGCATCGAGCGTCAGTGCGCGGATGGCGGTCGCTTTGGACCAGTGATCGGGGTGGGCGGACTGGAGGGCTTTGAGATCCACGCGGGCGTGCTCCTGTTTAAGGTAGACTAGGGTTGAAAGGTCCATAACAGGGCAGATTAAAAGATCAAGCGCGCGCGGCAGTGGTATCTGTTAAGGCTTGGCGTGAAGAGGCGGTCCCAAGCCGCTGGTTTCAAAGGGGGGAAGCATTCTATCCCGGCATTGGGTAGGATTGTAGAAATATCCGGGGCAAACCGATTCGCCTGTCGATCGGTCCGGTGTCCAGTAGAGTGAGTGAGAGAGGCATATGAGCGATATCGAAGAACTTCAGCGGCGTATTACTGCCGCGATGGATCAGGTCGCGTTTGGTCTGGAAAAATTGGGCACCGTCGCGCCTGCTGGCCCGGATCCTGAAACCCTGCGCTTGCTGGACGAGGAACGCACCGCAAACGCACAGCTGCAAGAACGCGTGCGTGGCCTGCGTACCAAATCTGACGCCGAGCTGGCCACCCTGCGCATGCAGATCGAGGAGGGCGACGCCAGGATGGCGCAACTTGACATCGAGTTGCAGCGTGTGCGCCGTGCGAATGCGCAGCTGAGCGTTGCCTGCGCTGCGCTGCGTGATGCCAATGCCGAAGGGGTGGGCGACGCACATCTGATCAACAAATCCATGCTGGCCGAGCTTGAGGCCCTGCGCGCCGCGCGCGCCGCCGATGTGGCCGAGGCTTCGGTCATTCTGGCGAGCCTGCAACCTTTGGTCGATGCGGCGAACGAACCCCAACCCGAGCCGGACACCACTCCGGAACCTGACAACCCGCAAGGAGACGCATGATGCCAGAGGTCAAGATTACCATCGGCGGACGCCAGTTTGATGTGGCCTGTCAGGAGGGCGAGGAAAGCTATCTGCATGCTGCCGCCAAAATGCTGGATGACGAAGCGCAGGTTCTAGCCGATGCCGTTGGCCGTATGCCCGAGGCGCGGATGCTGTTGATGGCGGGCCTGATGCTGGCCGACAAGACGGCATCGGTCGAGGACAAGATCGCCGAGGTCCGCGCAGAGCTGGCCGAACGCGAAGCCGAGCTGGAAGGCTTGCGCAACGTCGTTGTCGCGCCCGAGCGTATCGAGGTGCCCGTGGTGCCGCAATCAGTGACCGATACGCTGTCCGAGCTTGCTGCGCGTGCCGAGGCACTGGCTGCCGAGGTGGACGAGAAGATCGGCGGCTAAGCTCTTGGCATGGTTGGGAATTGCCGATCATTATCGGTCCCCGCTCTGATATCCCTTAATAAGAAACGGGTCATGCCTGATCACATTTCACTTTAAGGTAGCCATTTAATGTTTTGATACAAAAGAAAAAGCGCGCCCTGATCGGATGCAGCATTCAAGCTTTTGGGACACAGGTTTGGCCCCTGCCGAGGTTTATCTCGGTAGGGTTAATTTTCAATGGGAAAACTTGACAAGCGAATGGAAGACTTACGGGAGTTTTGTCCCCGAGCAACACATCGCAGAAAATGAAATCCAGACTTTGGTTTTTCAACCTTTGGCCAATATCCGGGTCGTCTCGTGGAGGCGGTTTTGTCAGAATGAAAGAGAAAAAAGGCTCTCCCGTGGTAAAGTCTAATCCGCAACACTGATTGGTCGTACTGTGTCCTCCCGCAAGATCAAAAAACCAACCTCAACACCTGCGCCGATCCGGATTGCGGCAACGACGGTGTCGAGCGGGATTTTTTCATCTCGGTTCTTAGAGGACCGAACGCTGCACAGCGAAAACTCGTGGGCTATACAAAGATCCCTGCACTGGTCAGAGGAGTCGGGGACTACACCCTCAGCTCTGATGACAGGAGCCAAAGGGCTTCACAGGCCTTCGAATACAAGGATGATCCTCGTCAATGGGATGACGGGCGGCAACTTATTTGTCATCGCCAGAAGAGAAACCGTATCTGTGAGAAGTCATTCAACCTTCTATCCAATCTGCATTTCGAGGATGAGTTCGACCGCTTGCAAACACAGAGCCAGAAGCTGGAAGGGCCAGTTTGTGGGAACTATGGCACAAGATACCTTGAGCACCCGGAGGGGTTCATCTTCAGCGGCACTCACGGCAAGATCGCCGCAGGAGGGAACCGCAGAAGATCAAAAGCCATCAGCGTTTCGGATACTCCATCAGCCCCGCAAAGGAAAACCCGGAGCGAGGCTATCGGTTTCTCTCGATCATCAGAACCAGAAAAATCAGCATGACACTGTCCGGACGCTGCGTGCTTTGGTCAACGACGCCAGCATCGTCTGCTCGCGCAGGCTCTTAGCGGACCCTGACACAGGTAAGCTCCGCGGTGTCAGCCGCATTTACGGTTGGATATTCTGGCTCGATAAGAATTTGTTCGCCTTTGAGCGCGCCAAATTCACTGAATGGAAGGCAAGGCAAGAGGCTTCGGGAGACTTTAATCACACGCGCATCGCCGATCATGACATCACGATCTCTGTCAACTGGGAAAGCCTGTGAGGGCAGGCGCCTCAAAGGCCTTCAGTGCACGGGCAGCGCTGATATTCGCTCGGGGTATGTGTTCAGGCTGGACGCCAGCTCCGATCCTCGCGTAGATCCAGTACAGTCCTTTGAGGAAAACGATATCTCAAACGAAGCTGACCCAAAAATATCACCCCAGTTCCAGAAAGCGTTCATGAAAGATTGCCGTACTCTCTGGAGCGGCGGCAACTGCTGAACGAAATCAGACATCGGTGTTTTGGTGTCCACGAGACCGATCGAGATTTCCGAGGCAGTTTCAACGACATAATGGTGAAGCCGACTTACACCAATAAGACGGATCTTGCTTGCCTTCGAGATTTGCTACCATCCGGGAAGATCACCCTCGTCGGAGAGCAGGACGGAACGATGACACGCGTCGTTCCCCATGTTTCTCGGGACATGATAAGTGAAGATCTTTTCGAGTGGTTTGTGATCTCCTTCGATAAAAAGGGCCACAACGAATACGACGAACAGCTGGATTAAATCGTATGAAGATAAATTCGCAGCCTTCCAAGAGCAGGCTGCGCTCAATTTTCCAGAAATACGGCATAACCATGAACTCACGGTTTTTTTTGCGCACAGGAAATGCGTGTAGCCACCGATGAAGATGCCCGAGGCAATCCCGTGCCCTATCTGCGCTACTCCCTCAAGTCTGGTTCAGGTTACCTGCTCAGATCCAGAGTGAGACGGAGAATATTATCCGTTTTTCCGGTCCTGCGCAGTAAATACCAGAAGCAAGTGAAACGCCTTTCCTTCAATCAAGAGCCGAGAGATCAAGAGTTTCGTGAAGCGATGGCGCGAAGGATCCAGCGAGCAATAATCCAACCAGTTTCCGCGTTCATGAAGGCTTTACGGTTCCGTTGGAGCCCATCCGCTCGCGCAGGAGGCCGGTCCGCAAGAGCTGGCTCGAAATACATCAATGGAGCCTCACACAACCCTGCTTTGTTGACCGTGCTGCTGAACATATTCCGTATTTACTACAACCGGTTCGAAATCAGGCAATATACGGGCAACACTGCAACCAATTTTGGCACGGCATCTGTGGAATCAGGTCTGACCTGAATTCGAGTTCCATGAACAAGTGCAACGATCCCGTTCGGGATCGGAACAAGACACAGGCATCTCCTGATCCCGGGCGAATTCCGTATTCGCTATGGCTATTTCATGGAAATCCGCTGTGGGAGAAGTTCAAAAATCGATAGTTCTGAGTCAAGGCGCCTGTTTGAAAGATTGTTCTTTGCTTTTTGTATTGATTGATCAGATGAAATCTTCATTGAAAGGAATTGCCTTATCAAAGTCTCCAAACAAAAGCAGTGGTCCAGTTGTGAAGTCGGGCCCGACCCAGGGCAATAACCGCGCTCGGTGCGAAGATGGTCGCTGGCGTGAAAAGCATAGCGACACTGGCAAATCTCGTGGCGGTAAGGAACAAGGGGAAAATCAGGGTGTTTTCTGACCATGGCCGCCTGTCAATACAAGGGGCTGCCTGATGACTGCTATGAGCCCACACTGATGCGCGAGTTCCACGACACCGAACTCATGACATCAGCAACAGGGCAAGCCTTGGTCTGTGACTATTACGATCGCGCCCGTGGACTTGTGCAGCTTCTTAAAGATTGCCTAATCACGGAGCGTGTTCAGGGGAAGATCCGCGCAATTGTTGGACTGATAAAGGACAATCGCATCGCTGCAGCCATTGAGAGCTATGAGGAAATGGTATGGTTGCTGAAACAGAACACTGCATAACGCCTTGTCAGGGTTTTAGGCATTTGCGGACTGAATAACATTGAGCCAATAAAGAGGCCCGAAAGAAAAAATCTCTCGTGCCTCTCTGTGTCCCAAAACTCGTAATGCTTCACCGACAGGAGTCGCGCTTGTGCATTCTTTAAGGGCGCTACGTCTCAGACGTTTGCTTCGCGAATCTTCTCTGCCGCGTCCTTGTCGAACGCAACACCGCTCTGCGCAAAAAGCGTATCCAGCTCACCGGACATGGTCATCTCTGTGATGATATCACAGCCACCGACAAATTCGCCTTTGACATAAAGCTGCGGGATCGTGGGCCAGTCGGAATATTCCTTGATGCCCTGCCGGATGTTTTCATCCGCGAGTACATTCACATCGGCAAATTCAACGCCCATGTAGTTCAGCACACCAGCCACGCGAGACGAAAACCCGCACTGCGGCATTTCCTTGGTGCCTTTCATAAACAGGACCACATCATTGGCGGTCACGGTGTCCTTGATCTGCGTGGAAGCGTCGCTCATTTGGATTTCCTTACGGGTACGGTGCGTTTTTGGGGTGTCAGTGCCTTGAGGGCCACAGCCATCAGGCCAAGTGTTACAAGTGCGGTGAGGATCAGGATCATCATTCTGGTACCTTTGTTGTCAGGGCAAGAGCATGCAACTCGCCGTTTGCGCCGTCCATTTTGCCTTTAAGGGCCGCATAGACTGCGCGTTGCTGCTGAACGCGGTTTTTGCCGCGAAAGCTTTCATCCACCACCATGGCCGACATATGCACGCCGTCGTTGCCCTCTACGACGATCTTCGCATCGGGAAATGTCTCGCGCAGAAGGTCTTCGATATCGCTGGCTTGCATCGGCATTGTTGGTCTCCATCGGGGTGTCGTTGACATAGATGTAGTAGCCACGCGGCGCCTGTGCAAGGGAGCAAGAAGTCGCCTTGCACAAAGCGGCGGATTGGCAGACGCTGGGGCCAGGACGCTTCATAGGGGGGACCGTAGATGCAGCTGATATCAGGCGCGCCGGAACAGGCGCTGGCATGGATAGGCGCAGGACAACGCGCCGCCTTGGCCACGGTGGTCGAGACATGGGGCTCGGCTCCGCGCCGCGTGGGCGCGCAGATGGTCGTCAGCTCGGACGGCGCTATGGAAGGCTCGGTCTCGGGCGGATGTGTGGAGGGTGCGGTGGTGCTCGAAGCGCTGGAGGCACTTGAGGACGGAGCGACCAAGCTGCTTGAATACGGCGTCAGCGATGGCGATGCCTTTGCTGTCGGGCTGGCGTGCGGCGGTACGATCCGCGTGCTGGTCGAGCCGGTGGGAGAGGGCGGCATGCCGCTGGAGGTGCTGGAAGCGCTGGTGGCCGCACGCGCCGCACGCAGTCCCGTGGCCTATGAGGTCGCACTCGACGGCAGCCACCGCGCGCTGGTCGAGGACAGGCACGAGGACCGCTTCCGAATGGACCGATCGGGGCTGGAGGAGGACGGCAATACCTTTGTCGCCATTCACAACCCGCCGCTGCGTCTGGTGGTCGTGGGGGCGGTGCACATCGCACAGGCGCTGGTGCCCATGGCGCGGATTGCGGGCTTCGATCCCGTCGTCGTAGACCCTCGAGAGGCCTTCGGCTCCGCCGCGCGATTCCCCGATGCACGGGTGGTTAATGACTGGCCCGATGCGGCGCTGGAAGATGTCGGCGTGGACACCCGCACCGCACTTGTGCTGCTGACCCATGATCCCAAACTCGACGATCCCGCGCTGCACATCGGCCTGCGCTCGGGCGCGTTCTACATTGGCGCGCTGGGATCCAAACGCACCCATGCGGCGCGGATCGAACGGCTGAGCGCGGCGGGCTTTGACCCTCATACCATCGCGCGCATCCACGGCCCTGTCGGGCTGGATATCGGTGCGTCGGGGCCTGCGGAAATTGCCGTGTCGATTCTGGCGCAGATGATCGAAATCTTGCGCAAACGCCAATGAGGTTCGGCACGGTTGCCATACGGGACGCGCTCGGCTGCGTTCTGGCCCATTCGGTCGCCCTGCCAACGGGCCGTTTGCGCAAGGGTCAGGTGCTGGCCGAGGCAGATATTGCGGCACTGACCGGGGCGGAGATTGACGAGGTCATCGTCGCCACGCTGGAGAGCAACGATGTTGGCGAGAATGCCGCCGCCGACCTGCTGGCCGATGCGCTGCTCGCGGGCGGCAGCCGCCTGGAGCGCAGCGCGGCCTTCACTGGGCGGGTCAACCTGATTGCGGCGCAGGCGGGCGTCGCGGTGCTTGACGTGACAGCACTGGACGCTGTCAACGGCGGCGATCCGATGATCACGGTTGCGACCGTGCCGCCGCATCACCAACTGCGCGCGGGCGATATGGTCGCGACGATCAAGATCATTTCCTACGCCGTGCCAAAGGCGGCGCTGGACGCGGCGGTGACGGCGGCCGGCGGTGCAATCCGCCTTGCGGTTCCCGTGCTGGACCGTGCCACGCTGATCATCACCGAAATTCCGGGTGGTGCCGGCGAAAAGGGACGTCCCGCGATCGAGGACCGGCTGGCCGCCCTCGGGGTGGTTTTGGAGGCCGTTACGGTTGTGCCGCACCGGCAGGACGCGCTGCGCGATGCCATCACCGCAGCGCAAACGCCGCTGGTGTTGATCCTGACCGGCTCTGCCACCTCCGACATTGACGACGTAGCGCCCTCGGCGCTGGTACAGGCAGGTGGCGAGATCGTCCGCTTCGGCATGCCGGTTGATCCCGGCAATCTGCTGTTTCTTGGCACGCGCGGGGAGCAGCAGGTGATCGGCCTGCCGGGCTGTGCCCGTTCGCCCGCGCTCAATGGGGCCGATTGGGTGCTGTCGCGGGTGGTCTGCGGGATTGAAGTGGGCGCGCGCGACATTGCAGCGATGGGCGTTGGCGGATTGCTCAAGGAGATCCCGACCAGGCCACAGCCACGCCGCCCGCGCAACTGACCGGCAAAACTTCGGTAACATCTTGCGTGAAGTCAAATTTTTAGTTCTCAACACCGTGCCGGCGTGCTTAACTCTTGCCAATGATACCAAATAGAGAAGTCTGGGAGGACACGAATGACCCAAATCAATATGACCGTGAATGGTAAGGCGGCAAAAGGTGAGGTCGAAGGCCGCACGCTTCTGGTGCAATTCCTGCGCGAGAACCTCGGGCTCACCGGCACCCACGTGGGATGTGATACCAGCCAGTGCGGCGCCTGTGTCGTCCATGTGAACGGCGAGGCGGTAAAGGCCTGTACGATGCTGGCGGTCGAGGCGCAGGGTGCCGAGGTTGCGACCATCGAGGGGCAGGCAGCGCCTGACGGTACGCTCAATACCATCCAGCAGGCGTTTCAGGATCATCACGGTCTGCAATGCGGGTTCTGCACGCCTGGCATGGTGATGTCCGCGGCTGCTCTGCTGAAAGACAACCCCAAGCCCACCGAAGCCGATGTGCGCCACTATCTGGATGGCAACATCTGTCGCTGCACGGGCTACCACAACATCGTCAAGGCGATCATGGCGGCCTCTGGTCAGGACGTCAGCGCTATCGCGGCAGAGTAATCAAGGAAATCGTGGGCGCCCATCCTGCGGGGAGGAATGCAGGATGGGAGTGACCCACACTTAGGGAGGAATAAAATGCCAAAAGATCATGGTATCGGCGCCAGCAGCAAGCGGCGTGAAGACATCCGGTTTCTGACCGGTGAAGGCAACTACACTGATGACATCAACGTCAACGGGCAGGCTTACGTCTATTTCCTGCGCTCTGATATCGCGCATGGTACGCTGAACAGCGTGGACACATCCGCCGCCGAAGGGATGGACGGCGTTGTGCGTATTTTTACCGGCGCTGATTTCGAGGCCGTAGGCTCGATCCCCTGCGGCTGGCAGGTGACGGACAAACACGGTGAAGTCATGCAGGAACCGCGCCATCCGGTGCTGGCGCACGGCAAGGTCCGCCATGTAGGCGAGCCGATTGCCGCCGTGGTCGCCGACACGCTGGAGCAGGCGCGCGACGCAGCCGAGGCGATTGTGGTGGATATCTCCGAGTTGCCCGCAGTGATCAACATGAAGGACGCGGTCAAAGACGGCGCGCCGAAGGTGCATGACGACCTGACATCGAACCTGTGTTACGACTGGGGTTTTGTTGAGGAGAACAAGGCGGCGGTGGATCAGGCATTCAAGGATGCGCACCATGTCACCACGCTGGAGCTGGTCAACAACCGCCTTGTCGCCAACCCTATGGAGCCGCGCGTGGCCGTGGGCGATTATTCGCGGGGCACCGGCGATCACACGCTCTTCACCACCAGCCAGAACCCCCATGTGATCCGCCTGCTGATGGGTGCTTTTGTGCTGGGCATCCCCGAGCACAAGCTGCGCGTGGTGGCCCCCGATGTGGGCGGCGGTTTCGGAACCAAGATCTTCCACTATCAGGAAGAAGCCTTTGTGACCTTCGCGGCTAAAGCCTGTAACCGTGCGGTGAAATGGACGTCGAGCCGTTCGGAAGCCTTCATGTCCGACGCCCATGGCCGCGACCACGTGACCAAGATCGAGCTGGCGCTGGACAAGGACAACAACTTTACCGCGCTGCGCACGGATACCTATGCCAACATGGGTGCTTATCTGAGTACCTTCGCGCCTTCGGTGCCCACATGGCTGCACGGCACATTGATGGCGGGCAACTATAAAACACCGCTGATCTATGTTAACGTAAAGGCGGTTTTCACCAACACCGTGCCAGTCGATGCCTACCGTGGGGCGGGCCGCCCCGAGGCGACGTATCAGCTGGAGCGGCTGGTGGACAAAGCAGCACACGAGCTGGGTGTCGATCCGATCAAACTGCGTCGCCAGAACTTCATCATGGAGTTTCCTTATGCCACGCCTGTGGCAGTTGAGTACGACACCGGCGACTATGTCGCCACGATGGACAAGCTCGAAGAGATGGCAGACATCGCGGGCTTTGCCGCGCGCCGTAAGGAGAGCGAGGCCAAAGGCAAGCTGCGCGGCTTTGGCGTGAACTGTTACATCGAGGCCTGCGGCATCGCGCCCTCGAACCTTGTGGGCCAGTTGGGTGCGCGCGCGGGTCTGTTCGAGAGCTGCACTGTGCGGGTGAACGCCACTGGCGGGCTGGTGGTCATGACCGGCAGTCACAGTCACGGGCAGGGGCATGAGACCTCCTTTGCCCAAGTGGTCGCCGAGATGATCGGTATCCCTGAGGATATGGTCGAGATCGTGCATGGCGATACGGCCAACACACCGATGGGCATGGGGACTTACGGCTCGCGCAGCCTCGCTGTCGGCGGCTCTGCCATGGTGCGCGCGACCGAGAAGATCATCGCCAAGGCCAAGAAGATCGCCAGCCATCTGCTGGAAGCATCCGAAGGCGATGTAGAGCTGAAGGACGGGGCGTTCACGGTTGCAGGTACGGATAAATCCGTGGCCTGGGGCGATGTGACGCTGGCGGCCTATGTGCCCCACAACTATCCGCTGGAGGAGATCGAGCCGGGTCTGGAGGAGACGGCATTTTATGATCCGTCGAACTTCACATACCCGTCCGGCGCCTATGCCTGCGAGGTCGAGCTGGATCCCGAGACGGGTCAGGTCACCATCGAGCGGTTCTCGGCGGCGGATGATTTCGGCAATATCGTCAACCCGATGATCGTGACGGGTCAGGTCCATGGCGGGATCGCCCAGGGGGGCGGACAGGCCTTGATGGAGAATTGCGCCTATGACAGCGACGGTCAGTTGCTGAGCGCGAGCTACATGGATTACGCCATGCCGCGCGCGTCGGATCTGCCGTTCTATGATGTGGACCATTCGTGCCAGACGCCTTGTACCCACAACCCGCTGGGCGTGAAAGGCTGTGGCGAGGCAGGAGCGATCGGGTCGCCACCTGCGGTGGTCAATGCGGTGCTGGACGCGATGCGCTCGGGCGGAAGCTCGGTCGATCACATCGACATGCCCGTCTCGCCGCACCGGGTCTGGGAAGCGATGCAAGGCTGAGCCTCACCGGCAAGCGGTGCACTAGGGGGCATCGCTTGTTCTTTGGGATATCAAAAGGGGTGCAAGGAGGACGACCTGCACCAAGAAGGAAGAGAAGATGTATAATTTCGATGTTGAAATGCCCACGACGATTGCAGAGGCAGTCGCAGCCTTGGGGCGTGAGGAAGCTCAGCCGATGAGTGGCGGACAGACCTTGATCCCGACGCTCAAGGCGCGGCTGGCAGCACCTTCTGTGCTGGTGTCGCTGCATGGCGTGTCCGAGATGAGGGGCGTTTGTACAAATGATGCGGGACAGCTGTGCATCGGGGGGGCAACCACCCATGCGACAGTCGCGCGTGAGGCCGCGGATCGGTATCCGGCGCTGGCGTCACTGGCGGCGCGGATCGGGGATCCGGCGGTGCGCAACCGGGGGACAATCGGAGGGTCTGTAGCTAATAATGATCCATCTGCGTGCTATCCTGCAGCTGTGCTGGCCTCCGGTGCGACAGTTGTGACCAACACCCGCGAGATTGCAGCGGATGATTATTTCCTGGGAATGTTCGAGACGGCGCTGGAAGAGGGCGAGATTGTCACGGAAGTGCGTTTCCCTGTGCCGGAAGGTGCGCATTACGAAAAGCACATCCAGCCTGCGTCGCGCTTTCCGCTGGTTGCGGTGTTTGTTGCAAAGTTCTCGGATGGTGTGCGGGTGGCCGTAACAGGGGCATCCGAGAACGGTGTGTTCCGCTGGACCGAGGCCGAGGATGCGCTGAATGCGAATTTCAGTGCGGATGCAGTGGCAGGGCTGAAGGCGGACGGGTCGGCGATGATCAGTGACCTGCACGGCTCGGGTGCCTACCGCGCGCATCTGACCGGCGTGATGACCAAACGCGCTGTGGCAGCGATCACCGGCTAAACGGCCGTTATAAACGCAAAACGCCCCGTCCGATCAGGCGGGGCGTTTATACTGGTGGCTACGGTCAGCGGACTATTTGCTGGGAAGTGGCCCGATCAACATGACCATCTGGCGGCCTTCCATCTTGGGGAAGTTTTCAACCTTGCCGTGGTCCTTCGTGTCGGCAGCGACACGTTCCAGCAGCTCGCGACCCAGGTTCTGGTGCGCCATTTCGCGGCCACGGAAGCGCAGGGTGATCTTCACCTTGTCGCCATTTTCCAGAAACTTGAAAACATTCCGCATTTTGATCTCGTAGTCGCCGCTGTCGGTATTAGGGCGGAACTTGATCTCTTTGATCTCGATGATCTTCTGCTTTTTGCGCGCTTCTGCTTCGCGCTTTTGCGTCTCGTATTTGAATTTGCCAAAATCCATGATCTTGCAGACGGGCGGGTTGGCATTGGGCGAGATCTCGACCAGATCCAGACCAGCCTCTTCTGCCATCATCATGGCACGCGAAGGCGTCACGACGCCGACGTTTTCGCCATCAGCGCCAATCAGGCGGATTTCATTGGAGCGGATGTTTTCATTGACGCGCGGGCCGGTGTCACGTTGCGGCGGTGCGTTATGGGGTCTGCGAGCGATGATGATGGTCCTTTAATGGTTGATTTTCAGAATTCATAAAGTAGACCCGTGATGGCTGCCCTTCAAGGTCAAAATCATGCTGTCCTGCGATGGGCGCGTGCATTTTCCCCTTGTACTGGGGCAGGGGGATGCGCATTTGGGCGGTAATTGTGCGGAATGCGGTGTTTTACCGTTCTTCGTATGTGGAAAAGGGGAAATACTATGAAGAATCTTGTCTGGGTCATCGTGGCTGCACTCATCGCTGTTGGAGGCTACGTCCTTTACTCCGGTCGCAGCGTTCAGGAAATTGCCACCGACGTGACGGAGACGGCGACGACTGCTGCGAACGATGCAGCGGAAGCGACAGCAGATGCTGCGGATGCCGCAGCCGAAGCCGTAGCGGAGGCGGCAGCCACCGCAGAGCGTGAGGCAGAAGAAGCCGCAGCCGCAGCCGAAGCAGAGCGCGCTGAAGCCGAGGCTGCCGCGGAAGCCGCAGCAGCACAAGCTGCCGCAGCAGCTGAGCAAGAAGCAGAACAGGCCGCCGAAGCGGCTGAGGCAGCAGCACAGGAAGCGGCAGCGGAAGCTGAAGCACTGGCCGCTGAAGCAGCCGCGGAGACCGAAGCAGCAGCCGAAGCAGCACGTGCCGCAGCCGAAGCAGAGGCAACCGAGGCCGCCAATCAGGCCGCAGATGCCGCAGCAGCGGCCGAGAGTGCAGCATCAGCTACCACCAGTGAAGCCGCAGATGCCGCAGTAGCCGAAGCGGAAGCCGCAGCGACCGCTGCCGAGGAGGCCTCCAGTGAGGCAGCCGCAGCGGCGACAGACGCTGCAACCGGCGCAGGGGATACTCTGACCGAGCTGCTGACAGTGGATGGCTTCAACCTCGACCAGGTGACTACAATGATCGAGAGTTCCGATCTGGGCGCCACACAGAAAATGGTGCTGACCAACGGTTTGAAATCCGCGCAGGACAATCCCGAGGTCTTGAAGACCATTCTGGATAACGTGCGCCAAGCACTTGGCATGTAAGCCAAAAGTCTTGTAATGCGATCAGAGCCGCTCCCCGAAAGGGGGGCGGTTTTTTCATGCGGTTCGATCAAATCGGAGGTTTGTGTCTGCCCCGAGGATGTGGCGCAGACAAGTCAGGATCACCGCCAGACTGAGTGCCAGCCAAAGTGCCCCCCAGAGTACCGTAGGCCCGCCGAATTCTGCTCCGAGCATATGCGCATCCGACGGCAGGCCCGCGCGCGCGATGGTATCGTCGAAGATATCAAAGGGCACATAGATCAAGCTGCCGAGACCGATCACCCGCAGCGCCATATCGTTGGGCGCATGACCCAGAAACCGCGCCATGCCCAGCAGGGCGGCACCTGTGGCAATGCAGAACGTCGCCGCAAATAGGTCGCGCACATAAAACACGGTCACCAACAGCAAAATCAGTCCAAGTGCGCCCGTTACCCAGCGGTCAGCGTCACTGCGCAGGGCCAGCATTAGCAGGACCGCCCCGATCAGAAGCGAACCTAGATAGCCTGCCGAGAGGATCGCAAAGCGGTTGCCGCCGCGCGTGATGGTAAATCCGCCTTGGTCCGGGGACAGCGAGATCTGCTCGACCGAGCCGCCAGTCAGCCATGCGGCGGCGGCATGGGCGAATTCATGCAGAAACACGATCAGAATTTTCAGGGGTACCACAACGGGCGTGTGCCATAGCGCAAAAATTAACGCAGTAAGCGCCAGCAGCTGCCAATGTGAGGAGATAAATCGCATGGCGCAATGACGCACCGCGGCGCTGCAAATGTCAATTCACAGCGCCGCGTGTGGTCAGCCGACAAACGCCTTTTCGACCACATAGTGCTTGGGATCGGAGTTCGCCCCTTCCTCAAGGCCGAAGCCTTCGAGGATTTCCTTGATGTCCAAATTCAGCCCCATGGAGCCGCAGACCATCGCGCGGTCGGTCTCCACCGTGATGCAGTCAATGCCGAGGTCGCGGAACACGGTACCGTCCTTCAGCAGATCGGTGATGCGGCCCATCCTGGGGCTCTGCTCGCGGGTGGTGGTGGGATAGTAGCGGATTTTGGCCAGATGCTCTGCACCGATCAGCTCCTGCATCATCTCGTCGTTGAGCAGATTATCAATGAGCGTGCGCGAATAATCCAGCTCCGCCACATCGCGGCAGGTGTGTGTGATGACGACCTCGTCGAATTTCTCGTAGGTCTCCGGATCGCGCAGCAGCGAGGCAAAGGGGGCAAAGCCGGTGCCGGTGGAGAAAAACCAGATGCGGTTACCGGGCAGCAGCGCGTCATGTACCAGCGTGCCCACGGGCTTGGGCCGCAGGATGATCTCGTCGCCCACTTCGATGTGTTGCAACCGCGAGGTCAGCGGGCCGTCCTGCACCTTGATCGAGTAGAACTCCAACTCCTCGTCCCATGAGGGCGAGGCGATGGAATAGGCGCGCAGCAGCGGCTTGACCTTGCCCGTCTCGGGGTGCGGATCGCCCATCAGGCCAATCATCACAAACTCGCCCGAGCGAAAGCGCAGGCTGGCGGGCCGTGTCACGCGGAACGAAAACAGACGGTCCGTCCAGTGCTTCACGGCAGTTACAGTCTGCGCATCGGGCAGGGTGGGAACGGCTTTGGCGGTCACTTGGGTCACAGGGCTATGCTCGGTCATGGTTTCTCCGCAGAGCGAGGCTCCACAGTCCTTTTCTAGACAGGGGGGAGAGCGCATACAATGCGCTGGATCAAATTGAGAGGTGATGCGGCAGATTATCCGCGCAGGCGCGCTTGATAGTCGTTGCTCTGCCAGTCGGCGCGGAACTGCCATTGCTCCGCCGGCTGGCGCGCGGCCAGCGCCGCGTCAATCTCGACTTCGTCAAAGCCGCTGCGCCGCGCCATCGCGTATTGATCGGCCAGCACATGACCGCGTGCGCGCAACCTTCCGGTGTACCCCCGCAGGCGCAACGCCCGCGCGATGGTAAACCCGCGCCCGTCAGCGGAGGAGGGAAAATCAACGCGGATCATCTTGATGCTGGGGGTCAACGTCACCTCTTCGGGCGCTGCGTCCGATTGCAGGTCGAGTGCTGCGCAATCATTGGCCGCCCCGTCCTTGCAAAAGCCAGCTGTCCAGTCGTCTGTGGCAAACCCGTTATCGTTTACAATCACACTCATGTTGTCGCTCCTTTTCGCACCATTTTGCCGTTTACAAAATGGATGCCGCATTCATCCTTGTCCTTCCCGCGCCAGCGCCCTGCGCGGGGGTCTTCACCCTCCGCAACAGGTGTTGTGCAGGGCGCACAGCCTATGGAGGGATATCCGCGCGCCACCAGCGGATGGCGCGGCAGGTTGTTCTCGGCGATGTAGTCTTGCACATCCGCCGCACTCCAGTGGGCCAGCGGGTTGACCTTGATCCGGCCCGTGGCTTCCTCCACCTCGAAAGGCGCAAGCTCGGCCCGCTGGCCGGACTGGAAGCGCTTGCGCCCTGTGATCCAGCCGTCAAAACCCTCCAATGCGGTATTCAGCACCTGGGTCTTGCGCAGGTCACAGCAAGCGTCGGGGTCGCGCTGGTGCAGTGTGTCATCAGGGTCCGCCACGCTGGTATCTGCACGGATCACCCGCACACGGCGCAGCCCCAACCGCCGAGCCACATCGCGCTGATATGTCAGCGTCTCGGGGAACAGCAGCATCGTGTCGATAAACAGCACTTGCACGTCGCGCTTCACGGTCGCCGCAAGGTGCAGCAACGCAACGCTCTCCGCGCCAAAGCTCGATACAAGAGCCAGATTGGGGGCCGCCTCGAACGCATGGCGCAACACATCCGCCGCCGCGTGATGCTTTAGTCTGGTGTTGAGTGCACCGACACGTTGCTCAAGCGGATCATCAAGCGGCATCTGCCTTGGCCTCCTTGTAGAGCGCCGCTTTGAAGGGCGCCAACCCCAGACGGCGGTAGGTTTGCAGGAAGGTCTCGGCCTTCTCACTGCGCAGGTCGAGATAGGCCAATACAATCCGCTCGATCGCGGGGATGATCTCGTCGGCCGAGAAGCCGGGGCCAGCGCGTTCACCAATGGCCGCGTCTTCGGTGCCGTCACCGCCCAGCGTGATCTGGTAGTTCTCCACGCCCGCGCGGTCCAGCCCGAGGATACCGATGTGCCCGACATGGTGATGCCCGCAGGCGTTGATGCAGCCCGAGATCTTGATCTTGAGCGGGCCTATCTCATGCTCCAGCTTCAGCGCGTCAAAACGGGTCGCAATCTCTTGCGCGATGGGGATGGAGCGTGCAGTGGCCAGCGCGCAATAGTCCATGCCGGGGCAGGCGATGATGTCCGAGATCAAGCCGATGTTGGCCGTCCCCAGACCCGCCGCCTTGAGCCGCGCGTGTAGGGCGGGCAGATCACTGCGGTGGACATGGGGCAGGATGACGTTCTGCTCGTGGCTGATTCGCAGCTCGTCATGGCCGTATTCGGACGCCAGCGCCGCCATCTCGCGCATCTGTGCAGAGGTCGCATCGCCTGGCGTCGCACCATGCGCCTTGAGCGAAATGGACACGATTGCATAGCCCTCCGTGCGGTGGTCGTACAGATTGGTATCTGCCCATGCACGGAACACTGGATCCGCTGCATAAGCTGCGTCATAGGCATCCAACGGGGCTTGCTTGAACACAGGCAGGGCAAAATCCGCCTCAATCCGCGCCAGCATCTGCTGGTCTACGCCGGTGAATTGCGGACGGATCAGCGCATAGCGCGCATCCACGCGGGCGCGGATATCCTCAATGCCGTTTTCATGCACCGTGATCTTGATGCGCGCCTTGTATTTGTTGTCGCGGCGGCCCAGCAGGTTGTAAACCGACACAATCGCCTCCAAAGTTGGCAACAAATCCTCCGAGGCGACGAAATCATAGAGCACCTTGCCGATCATCGGCGTGCGCCCAAGGCCGCCGCCGACGATCACGCGGTAGCCACGCGTGCCGTCACGCTCGACGATTTGAAGGCCGATGTCATGGGCGCGCAGAACCGCGCGGTCATGGGCGGCACCGGAGACTGCCACTTTGAACTTGCGTGGCAGGAACTGGAACTCGGGATGGTCAGTGGACCACTGGCGGATCAGCTCGGCCACCGGGCGCGGATCGGCGATCTCGTCCGCTGCGGCACCCGCGAAGTGGTCCGCGGTCACGTTACGGATGGTGTTACCGGAGGTCTGGATGGCGTGCATGTCCACCTCCGCGAGGGCATCCAACATATCTGGAACATCGCGCAGCTCGGGCCAGTTGTACTGGATGTTCTGGCGCGTGGTGAAATGGCCATACCCCTTGTCCCACTTGTCCGCGATATCAGCCAGCTTGTGCATCTGGGCGCTGTTCAGCGTGCCATATGGGATCGCGACACGCAGCATGTACGCGTGCAGTTGCAGGTAGAGACCGTTCATCAGGCGCAGGGGCTTGAACTCGTCCTCGGTCAGGCTGCCGTCAATCCGGCGCTCTACCTGCGCGCGGAACTGGGCATTGCGGGCGGTGACGAAATTGCTGTCGAAATCGGTATAGGCGTACATTATGCGTGCTCCCTTTTGCCGTGTGCGTAGTTGGACGGGCCAGTTGCGCGGAAAGTCTCGCGGAAATGGGTGGTCTGGATGCCGTCTGTGGTTTCCACAGGCGCGAGGTAGACGCCGACCACCTCAGCCACCCGTGCGGCGGCCTCCAGCAGGCGAATGTCAGCGTCCGCCTCATCGGTGAGCACCTCGGCTTGCGTGAGGTCGCGGACCCACGCGTCGCCGCGCAGATAGACGACATCTCCTTTCAGCAGATCATTGGCGGTGATGACGGAGGGTTGAAAAGACTTAGGCATTTGCAAATTCCTCAAGAGGGAGAGCTGGGAGTGCGGCCACGGCGGCACGGGGGGCAAGGCCAAGAAACGTGAGGGCGGGACCGCCGAGCGCTGCGGCCTCCAGCGTGCTTGGCAGAGCGTCCAGCGTCGTTTCGATGATGCGTTGATCGGGGCGCGAGGCGTTCTCGATCAACGTCACGGGCGTGTGGCGGTCCGCACCGTGCATCAGCAGACGGCCCTGAATGAAGCGGGCCGACTTCTTGCCCATATAGATCGCAGCGACTTCGCCGTGCCGCGCAAGTGTTTTCCAGTCATGATCCGCAAACCCCTTGGTGTCATGGCCCGTGATGAACCGCACAGCGGCGTTGCGACCGCGCTTGGTCATGCTCTGCCCGATGGCTGCAACAGCGGCGGAGGCGGAGGTGATACCGGGCACGATGTGCCAGCCGATGCCATGGGCGTCCACGGCGTCGATCTCCTCGTCTAGACGGCCAAACACAGTCGCATCGCCGGATTTTAGCCGCACGATCTGTGCGCCCGTCTGCGCGTGCTCGACCAAGAGCGCATTGATGTGGTCCTGGGACGTGGACGGGCCGAAGCCCTCTTTGCCCACGTCGATCATTACCGCCTCGCGGCGGGCCAGTTCGAGGATCTCGGGCGTGATCAGCCGGTCGTAAATCACCACATCCGCCTCATCCAGCGCGCGGCGCGCCTTGAGCGTCAGCAGCTCCGGATCACCCGGCCCGCCGCCGACAAAGGCGATGTGGCCCGTGCGGGCGGGTTTGCTCAGATGGCTGTCCAGCAGCGCGTCCAGCGCGGGGCTGACTTGATCTTCGCCTGCGTCCATCGCCTTGGGGCCTGCATTGAAATAGTAATCTCGCCAGAAATCGCGGCGCGGGCGGCCAAAGGGCAGGGCATAGGACGCCTTGCGGAACGTCTTGCCGATGCGCGCCAGACGGCCCAGCGACTGGGGCAACCGCTCTTCCAGATCCGCCTTGATCGCTCGGGCCAGTACCGGGGCCGCGCCTTCGGTGCCGATGGCGATGGTCACGGGGTCGCGGTCCACGATGGCGGGTGTGATGAACTGGCTGTCCTCCAGATTGTCGACGATATTGATCAGCGCACCGCAGGTCAGCGCCAGTTGCGCCGTGCGCGCATCTTCCGCCGCATCCTCGTTCGCGCCGTAGAACAGCCGCGCGCAGACCGCATCACCGTAATCCATCGCACGCGGAACCAGCGTCAGCTTGCCCGCGTGGTGCCATTGCGTGATCTCCGGCGCGGGGTCGGCGGCGAAGACGGTGATCTTCGCGCGGGTTTTCATCAGTAGGCGCAGTTTTGCCAATGCCGCATCACCGCCGCCGGAGACGACAATGCGCGCGGTCTGCGTGGCTAGGAAGATCGGGAAGTGGTCCATGGCTCTGCGTCCTCTGCTGCTTGACCCCCAATATAGAATATTGTTCTGTTACTTAACCATATGGCGCGCTACATAAGGACATGTGTTCCGGTCTGATTGTGATTTGGAACAGGTGTCTGGGATTGAGAGGGATACAGGAATGGCTGTTCGCATAGATGCAACTGACAGGAAAATTCTGGCCGCACTTCAACGCGATGCCAGCCAATCACTGGATGATATTGCGCGCGAGGTAGGCTCCAGCAAGACGCCGGTGTGGAACCGGATTCGGAAGCTGCGCGAGGCCGGTGTGATTGGCCAGCAAACAGTCGTGCTGGATGCGGATGCACTGGGGCTCGAGGCGTGTTTCTTCGTGCTGATCCGCACCTCCGAGCATGAGGCGGAATGGCAGGCGAAGTTTCTCAAAGCGCTTCAGGACCGCCCCGAAGTGCAGGAGGCGCACCGGTTGGCGGGCGACATCGACTATATCCTCAAGGTCCGTGTGGAAAACGCGCGCGCCTACGACCGCTTCTACCAAGCGCTGATCTCGGAGGTACGGGTGCATAACGTCACCGCACTCCTGTCGATGGAGCAGATCAAATCAACCACGATGCTGCCGCTGTAAAGCGCGCGGTTGTGTCGAAGGGATGTGTCGACATCAAAGCAATTTTAGCGGTAATTAGCTAAAGACACTTTCTTGGCGTTTTGGTGTTTGTTGCTTGCCCAACTCCACTTATGCGCATGGCACATATCTGTGCAGTAAGTACAAGCTGCGCTTGGCCGCATCGGGGACCTGTTTGGGGGCACTTAGCTGGCCTGTTCCGGTTCTTGACCTTGGGTGTTATCGGGGTGCGCCGCACACCCGAGAGGTCCAGCGCCTTAGCTGTTGGCGAGGGCCGCGATGATGGGGGCGAAATCCTCTGCCTTGAGGGACGCACCGCCAACCAGCGCACCGTCGACGTTATCAGCCTTGAAGATGGTCGTGGCGTTGTCAGGTTTGACCGAACCGCCATAAAGCAACGGGATCATATCCGCGACCTCCAAACCATAGCGCGCGGTCAGCTTGCTGCGGATGAAATCGTGGACTTCGATGATTTGCGACAGTGTGGGGACCTTTCCGGTGCCGATGGCCCAGATCGGCTCGTAGGCGACGACGGTGTTGTTGGCGCTCACGCCATCAGGCAGCGATCCTGCGAGTTGGCCCGCGATGATGTCGAGGGTGTTATTGGCCTCATGGTCGTCCAGTGTCTCGCCGATGCAGATGATGGCGGTGAGGCCGGATTCCCAGGCCGATTGCGCCTTTTTGCGCACGTCGCGGTCGCGTTCTTCGTGTGCCTCGCGCCGCTCGGAATGGCCGACAATCACGAAGGTCGCGCCGGTGTCGGCAATCAGCTCGGAAGAGATGTCGCCGGTGAATGCACCGTTGTGCTGCATGTGACAGTCTTGCGCGCCGATCTGTATGCCTGTGCCGCGCGCGGCCTCTGTTGCGCGAAACAGCAGCGGGGCGGGCGGGCAGATCACCACCTGCGGCGGGTTCTGCGGCATCAGGCTGTGGAGTGTGTGAAGCTCGGAAAGGCTGGCTGCGTTGCCGTTCATTTTCCAGTTGCCTGCTGCCAGTTTGCGCCGCATGTGCTGTCCCCTGTGTTGGTTGGGAGTTTTCTATCATCCGTGCGGAGGCAGTACAACGACAGGGTTGGTGTCTGTTTGCGGGACGCTGTATGGGGGGAGAGTGTATGCAAGGAGAAGCAGATGATCCCCTCTATTGATCTCGAAGCGCTGAGCGCAGGTACGCCTGCAGCACTGGACGCGATGCGGGAGGCTGCCACCGGCGTCGGTTTTGCCACCGTGCACAACACGGCCCTGTCAGCGGCGCAGGTGCGTGAGGTGATCGAGATGTACCGCGCGTTTTTCAAGCAGCCGGATGTGCAAAAGCAGTCCTGTAGTATGGCAGGCACGGGGGCCAACCGCGGCTGGGGCGCTGCGGGCACCGAGCAGGTCGATCCGGATGCGAACCCTGACTACAAGCAGTATTTCGACAGCGGCGTTGTCCTGCCCGAGGACGATCCGCGCCGCGCGATGGCGGTCTACGCGCCCAATATCTGGCCTGCGGAGCCTGAAGGGTTCGAGCGTGTCATCAGCGCCTATTATGACAATGCGCGGGGCGTGGCGATGGCTGTGCTGCGTGGTGTGGCCCAGTCTATCGGTGCCCCGCGTGATGCGTTTGACGCAGGCTTTGACGTGCCGATGGCGCTGCTGCGCGGCAATTATTACCCCGCGCGGCCCGATTGGGCGGGGGTCAAGGATTTTGGCATTGCCACTCACACAGATTACGGCTGTCTGACGCTGCTGGCCACGGACGGCTCGCCCGGTCTGGAGGTGCGCAAGCGCGGCGGCGGATGGATTCCGGTGAGCGCAGAGCCGGGCACCTTTGTGATCAACTTCGGGGAGATGATGGAGGAGTGGACCGACGGGGCTGTGCGCGCGACCCCGCACCGTGTGGTGGGCGGTCTGGCCGAGCGGATATCGGTGCCGCTGTTCTTCAACCCCTCCCATGACACCAATGTCGCCCCCTTGGGGTCGGACCGTGTGGTACTGGCGGGCGATCATCTGGCCGCGCGGTTCGGCGAGACCTATCTCCACCTGAAAAAGGGTGATGCCCCCGCTTAATCCAGGGCGGCAAGCGCTTCGCGGGCCAAGGCGCATGCGGCTTCGGGGTCATCAAGGCAGGCGTCGGGCAGGGTCCAGTAAGGCATCGCGGAGGTGGCACCGTTCTTGCGGGTATAGGTCCATTCCGCGCCACCCAATGCCGCCATCCGGTCAGCGAACGGGCCTTTGACGGCTTTCAGCAGGATGCGGCCGTCTGACAGCATCAGCGCGAAAATTGTGTCACCTGAATAGATCCCCATGCCACCGAACATGCGGCGAGTTGTCAGATCGGGGAGGTCATCGAAAAGCTCGCGCGCGAAGGTCATTTCCTCCGCACTCAAACTCACTTGGCGAAGAGTGTTTCGTCGAATTTGATCGATTCGCCACAGCCGCAGGCTTCGGTCACATTGGGGTTGTTGAACTTGAAGCCGCTTTCCAGCAACGACGTTTCATAGTCGATCTGGGTACCGAACAGAAACATCTGCGCCATGGGTGCGATCATCACCCGCGCGCCGTCCTGCTCCACGACCTCGTCGTTGGGATCGGCGTCATCCACATACTCCATGGTATACTCCATGCCCGCGCAACCGCCCTTTTTCACACCAATACGAAGGCCTGCGTGGCCCTTGGATGTCATCAGCTTGATGATCTGTGCTGCTGCCTTGTCGGTCATGCTGACCGCTTGCTTGCCTGGAATACCGAACATGTAGGAGCTCCTTTGCACCATAGATAAGGGCGGGCGAGCGTTATCTCAAGGGACTAGTAGCCCAGCGCGCGCATAGTTGCCAGTGTAGCAAAACTGGCGGCCAGCGCCCAGCCAAAAGAAGCCAGCGTGCCGATGATCACATATTCGCTCATTTTCTGGTCTCGCGACACGGTGTCAAAGCGCAAAATTGATTTGGCAGCGATGAGAAAGCCGATGCCCGACGGCTCTCCGATCATGACCATGAGAAAGATCAGGCCGCGTTCCATCAGCCCGATCATGCGGCCTGCATATTCCAGCCCCTCTGGCTGGGCGTCTGATTTATAGCGCCTCATCAGGTGGCCGACGGCCACACCTCCCGCCATGGTGGCGGTGATCAGCCCGCTGAGCACGAGTGCTATGTGGATCATATCTGCTGACAGCGGCGGCCACCACGGCGCCAGCACCCACGCAGGCAGCCAGACCACCGCGCAGAGGATCACCGCCAGATGCGCGCCCTGATCCAGAAGATAGGTGCGCAGCGTATCCGGCGCCCATCTGATCTTGATCGTATCTATGGCCACATGGCTGAGAGCGATGCCGATGCTCAGCAGCATAGCACCCCCCGATAGCAGCGCGGTGAGTGCAAACACATGCGCGCCGTGCATCAGCATGATCAAAGGGCGCTGTTTGTTCAGAACCATATAGGTGGTCTGGAACACGAAGTCGGCGAGCAGATGTGCTGTGACCAGTGCGATCAGCAACTCGATCGTGAGAAAGGGGATGATGGGCAAGCTCATGTGAAAAGGGTTGCTTTCATATAATGCAACCTAATTTGGTTGCGCTTTGAGCATCTCGCAGGCCTCACAGCAGGCCAGAAGGGCATCCAGCCCTGCGGCATCTCCCTGCTTCTGGGTCATCTGGCGGCTGCGGCCGAGGGTTTCGGCCAGCGCGGCGCTGGTGGGGGCGACGGGCGACAGCATAGCCTGCACCACCTGCGCCTGTTTCGGCGTCCAGCCCTGCGCGATCCGGTCGGCAAGGGGCAGGGCGGTGCGCAGGAATTGCGGCGCGTCGGGTGCCGCCATACGCGGCGCACGGGTGAGCGCGTCCAGCGCATGACCCGAGGCAACAAACGCAGGTCCGTCCGCGCGGGCCAGATCGCCGTCCGCGATGGTGCCTGCGCCAATGCCGATACCGATGCGGGTGTCGTGCCCCTTGCCAGTACTGCGCACGGCGGCGCGCATCACAAGGGCCGCGCGCATGGCATAAAGCGGCGGCAACGCCATCTGCCAGCCATCCCCGCGAAAGCGGACAAAGGCGGACGTGCTGTCGGGCCAGTTCCCGATGGCCTGCGCCGTCTCCTCCAGCACAGACATCACGTCAGACAGCATCTGCGCTCCCAGATCCGAGGAACGCACGATGTCGCCTGTGAAGACCGCCCAGTTCTGCATTGTCGCCCCTTGGTCTGGCTTTTTATGTAAATAGTCTGACAGGGCGCGAAGGCAGGGGCAATAGGATGAAACGGCCCCTCTGACGGAACTAAAAAGGCCGCCCCGCGTATAGGACGGCCCGAAAATCTAACGAAGGTGCGGCTTACATGAAGCCCAGTTCCAGCCGCGCCTCGTCTGACATCATGTCCATGCCCCACGGCGGCTCCCATACCAGAGCCACATCCACCTGTTTGACACCGGCAATGGGTTCAACCGCATCGGCGACCCAACCGGGCATTTCGCCCGCAACGGGACATCCGGGGGCAGTCAGCGACATCTTGATTGCCACTTCGTTCGCATCGTTGATGTCGATGGTATAGATCAGCCCCAGTTCATAGATATTTACTGGAATTTCAGGGTCATAGACCGACCGGCAGGCTTCCACGATTTGCTCGTAGAGCGGATGATCAGTGCTGGAAGGTGCAATCAGCGGAGTGCCTTCCAAGGGGGGGATTGATTGGGTCATCTGCGCCTCGTCCTTAAACTTGACTAATTATATATGGTTTAGGGCGGCCAACGTCCAGAGGTACAGCGAAATCAATCCCCGCTCCAAGGAGATAATCAGTTTTCATTGATGTCGTGGGTGACGATGCGCGCGGCTGTCGTCTGGTTCCGGAAGACCCGTTTCAGAACGATCCACGCCACCAGCGACAGCGCGGCAAAGACTGCCAGCAGTACCGACGGCTTGGTGATCAGGCCAATCGCCACAACGCCTGCCATCGCCAGCGCACCCAGCGCAAAGCCCAGAAACACCGAAGCGGGCACCATCAGCTCGACCAGCGCCAGCACGAGCGCGGCCGAAAGCCAGACCCACCAGATATGCAAAAGCCCCTCCATCAGGTGCGCCCGCGCAGCAGCTTGAACGCATCGCCAAAGGCGGCCAGCGCCTCAGAGGGAACAACGATGGTCTGGCTGCCCTGTCCGCTGCTCATCACGCCCAGCGCTTCGACCTGCTTGAGCGCGATCTGGTATTGCGCGGCGGCCAGCCCGTTTTCATTGATCGCTACAGCGACAATCTGCGTGGCGTAGGCCTCCGCATCGGCCAGCACGCGGCGGGCTTTGGCGGTCTGCTCGGAGGCGTAAAGCTCCGCATCTGCGGCCAGCTCCACTGCGCGTTTGCGCCCCTCGGCCTCGGTCACTTGCGCACGGCGCGCGCGTTCGGCATTGAGTTGCTGCATCATCGCGGCACGGGTGGCGGTATCAAGGTTCACGTCCAGAATCTCGGCACGGGTGACCTCGATCCCCCAGTTCTCGACCGATTCCACTACGTTGGTCTTGATCGTCGCAATCAGCGCGGAGCGGTTTGCCTGCACCTCGTCCAGATCCATCTTGCCGATCTCGGCGCGCACAATCCCCGCCACGGTGGTGGCAATGGCACTGTCCACATCACGGATGCGGTAGACGGTCTTTTCCGGCTCGATGATGCGGTAGAAGACCGACGTATCGACCTGCACCAGCACGTTGTCGCGGGTGATCGCATCCTGGCTGGCGGTGGGCAACTGACGCTCGAGAATCGAAATCTCATGCGCGATCTTGTCGAAGAAGGGCACAATGAGGTTGATGCCGGGCCCGAGCACCGCGCGCAGGCGGCCAAAACGTTCCACCACATGCTGTTCGGACTGGGGAACGATTTTGACCCCTTTGAATACAACCGCGATCAGTACAACCGCCAGCAATATCCAGCCCAGATTGTCTTGCAGCAGGCCCAACAGCATCTGTTCCAGTTCCAACGGGATCATCCTTATCAAAATCAATGCGTCTACTGTGGGGGGAAGGCGCGTCGATTGCAAGACAGCGCGCTCTGCGGTAGGGCAGCGCAGCAATTGCGCGAGGGGCCGACAATGACCGCATTTTCATACCGGATCGATGCCACGGACGGGCGCGCGCGCACCGGCGCCATCACCACCCCGCGCGGTGAAATCCGCACGCCTGCGTTCATGCCCGTAGGGACGGCGGCCACCGTCAAAGCGATGATGCCTGAGAGCGTGCGCGAGACGGGCGCAGACATCCTGCTGGGCAACACCTATCACCTTATGCTGCGCCCCACGGCGGAGCGGATCGACCGCTTGGGCGGCCTGCACAAATTCATGAACTGGGACCGGCCTATCCTGACGGACAGTGGCGGGTTTCAGGTGATGTCGCTGGCATCCTTGCGCAAACTGACCGAGCGCGGCGTGACCTTCAAAAGCCACATCGACGGGTCCAAGCACGAGATAACGCCGGAGCGTTCGATGGAGATCCAGAAGCTCTTGGGCTCCGACATCGTGATGTGTTTTGACGAATGTCCCGCGTTGCCTGCGGACCGTGACCGCATCGCCGCCAGTATGGAGCTGTCGATGCGGTGGGCCAAACGCTCGCGCGAGGCCTTTGGCGACCGGCCCGGTCATGCGCTGTTTGGCATCCAGCAGGGCGGGCTTGAGGAAGATCTGCGCCAGCAATCGGCCGATGCTTTGCGTGAGATCGGTTTTGACGGTTACGCAGTGGGGGGGCTTGCGGTGGGCGAGGGGCAGGAGGCGATGTTCGGCTGTCTCGATTATGCGCCCGAGCAGTTGCCGCAGGACAAGCCGCGCTACCTGATGGGTGTGGGCAAGCCTGACGATATCGTTGGCGCGGTGGCGCGCGGCATCGACATGATGGATTGCGTGCTGCCGTCCCGCTCGGGACGGACGGGGCAGGTGTTCACCCGCATGGGTGTGCTGAACATCAAGAACGCGCGCCACGCAGACGATCCGCGCCCGCTGGACGAGAACTGCGGCTGTCCGGCCTGCCGCAGCTATTCCCGCGCCTATCTGCACCATGTCTTCCGCAGTCAGGAGATGATCAGCTCGATGTTGCTGACATGGCATAACCTGCGGTATTTTCAGGATATCATGGCAGGTATGCGAGAGGCGATTGCAGCGGGCACGTTCACGCAGTGGCAGGCCGACTTCCACGCGGGCCGTGCGCAGGGCGATATTGACCCGCTCTAGACTGTGACGGTGACGGAGTAGCCGAAGGAGGCACTGGCACCGGAAGCCAGTGTGAGGCTGTTGGGCCGCTGCGCGATCTGGGGGCCGTCGCCAGTGTAGGAGGCGGTGCCATGCCACGGCTCGACACACAAGAATGGCGCGCCCAAGGGACGCCAAAGCGCCAGATCTGGCAGGTTCTGGAAGGTGAAGGCCAGTGACGGACCTTCGCGCGGGCCGTAACGCAGGGCATCTGTGCCATTCGGAAAGACCAGCGCGCCGTCGGTGAACAGGGCCTCCTCAATCGCCAACGCTCCTGCTGTGAAAGGTCCGTCCACAGGATCGGGGCGCAGCAACCCGTCCTCCAGCGCGCGCCGGTCAGGCGTTCCACCCCCTGCGAGCGTGACGTAATGGGGGGAATCCTGCGCCTCGGGCAGGGGCCAGCAAAAGGCGGGGTGAAAGCCTATGCCGAAGGGCATCGGCTGTGCGTCCTCGTTGGTGACCTCTGCGGTCACATGCAGTGTGGCACCCGCGAGCCGGTGCGTGATGCGCAAGGCAAACGCGAAGGGGTACGCGGCGCGGCTGTCGGGGGTGTCGCGCAGGATGTGGCGGCACATGTCGTCGCTCCGTGCCTCCAGCGCAAACAGGCTGCGCCGCGCAAAGCCGTGCTGGGGCATTGGTGCTGTATGCGCTCCCACCGCCACTGTGTCCGCAACAGCGCGACCGACGATAGGAAACAGCAGCGGTGCGCGCCCGCTCCAATAGGCCGGATCGCCATGCCACAGCAGATCATCGCCCGCGGCACTCCGCAGGTATTGCATCTCGGCACCCAGTGGAGCCACGGCAAGGGAAAGCGCGTCGCTGCGCAGGACGGTCTGGTCAGTCATGGTGCGATTGAACAGCCTCACGGCGGTGGGCGCAAGTCGCGATCACGCGGTTCCATAGACATTCATTTGCAGCAACTCCTATTCCGCACATCATGTTGGTGAGCTCAGCGGATGAAGCTGCCATTCGCGATTACAAGAGCAATCTGCGCTCAGCAAATGGTGACACCCAGCGACATCATCCGGTTTTCAGCAGGTTCTGTTGGTGCGGCTGATAGAGTTCCGGCTTTTACGACGGTAGTATCGTACCCTCTGTTCTGGGCTGCGAGCGCCGTTTTTTGCACACAATAATTCATATCTAAACCAACGATACGAAGTGTCCCGACGTCCAGTCGTTCAAGAAGAGCATCAAGCTCACCGGTTTCAAACGCGTCCTGAACGCGTTTGACAATGACATGCCCAGGCAGTGACGCGAAGACTTCTGCGAGTTCGGTTCCGGCACTGCCCTCTATCGCCTGTCCTTTCATTGTGAGCCACGCCACTGCTTTTGTTGACGGAATTGACCATTCCTGACGGACAGCAATGACTGGATGACCTTTACTGCGCGCGGCGTGCACTTCGTTCAAAATGACGGCCTCAGCGGATTGTTTAGCGCGGTTGCTGTAAGGCCCACTCTCCCAAAAGACAGATTGGAGATCGACAAGCAGAAGTGCGGCGTTGTTCCGGGCACGTATGGGCTCTCCGCGGCTGATCGAGCCGATGCGTTTTACACCGTATCCGAGCCACAACACGAGCAGAATGCAAGCGGCTCCAAGGGCATATAAAAAGGTCATTCGCTCTCTCCAGCTCGTTCTTTCAGGCTTTCTGTCACTGCGCGCAAGACCTTCAGCGCTGTAAAAACGTCTTCGTCACTCAAATTCGCGCCCAGTCCTTGCATGAGCTTCAGCTCTTTCGAAATGAGCGCGTCAATAAGGTTGCGGCCATCGTCAGTCAGCTCCATGATCGGTGAGCGCTTGTGGCGCGGATTTGCACGTTGCGCGATAAAGCCGGACGCCAAGGTTTCATTGCACATGACTTGGACGTACTGCCGTTTGATTTCGAGCTTCGCAGCTATGTCAGGAACGGTCTGTTCTCCGTGCCTTTGCAGTATTTCCAAAACAGCGCGCATTCGAACCGTCAGTCCGGTTCCTTTCAAACCAGCCTCAACGCAGGTTTCAGCTGCCTGCATCAAAGGGCGTGACATCCAGACGAGTCGGTGAAGGTGTTCAGCTGTCATTTTGACATTATACTTGTCAAAATGACATGTGCAATGTCATCTTGGTGGAAAGGCCGGCATTGAGGCACACCGCAGAATTCAGAAGTTAGGCCGGAAGCCACCATTCATTGGGTCAAGCTTCACATCAGATAGGTGCTACGACGACCGGATGAGTTCTGCGGTCGTTATTCTTGCTAGGCGCACCACGAGCCAGTTTATGTAGCGGGTGTGCAGCGCATTCACATTCTGGCTGTGGCGGCTCCCGGCTACGCGACGTGTGCATGGATTGCTGCCTCCACGAAATGCTAAACCCCACGCCGGGCGGCAACCTTCGTATAAGTTTGGCACCACCTCGATCGACAACAGTCAGGACCGGTAACTGCCATGTACTCAGGCCACACTGCATCTTCGCGCCCAGCTTGGTGTATTATACCAGCGAAGATGATTGGCTATTGGATGGTTCGGTGGGCCTGTCTCGTGCCTCACGCCTTCTCAGGATCCTTCGAGAGTTTCCTTCTGGTCGCTCTCGTCTACTTCGATGATGCCTGAAAAATGACGATCAGATGAGCCACTTAGCCCCAAGTGCCTGGCCAGCTCCCGCACCGAATGCCGTGGGCGAGATCCGGGCACTCTCTGATTGCTTCGAGAAACAGGTCTGGTCGGTTAATCCGCCTGATCGTGGAAGTGGTTCGACCGCGGAACGCCTGATGGCAGCCCGGGCAGCGGAAGCGCTGGACCTTGGTTCGGATGTGCCGCCTGCGTTTATGCGCTCCATATCGACAAGGGATTTGACGCCCTTGCCGATAGTGACCCTGCGTGCGTGCTGTGCTCAAACCCTCTCAAGTATCACTGCAACGCCCTGACCAACGCCCACACACATCGTGCAGAGCGCATAACGCCCACCGGTGCGCTGCAACTGGTACGCGGCGGTCAGTACCAGACGTGCGCCGGACATTCCCAGCGGATGGCCGAGGGCGATCGCACCGCCATTGGCGTTCACATGGGGCGCGTCATCGGCCACCCCCAAGGCGCGCAGAGTGGCGATACCTTGTGACGCAAATGCCTCGTTCAATTCGATCACGTCCATCTGGTTGATGGTGAGGCCCGCACGTTTGAGGACTTTCTCTGCCGCCGGAATGGGTCCGATGCCCATCACACCGGGTGCGACGCCCGCTGCGGACATGGCCACCACCCGCGCCATCGGCTTGAGCCCGTTCTTGGCGGCTGCTGCCTCCGACGCGATGAGCATTGCTGCGGCGCCATCATTTACGCCCGAGGCATTCCCCGCCGTCACGGTTTTGTCCGCCCCGTTGATCCCGCGCAGTTTGGCCAGGGCCGCGGCATCGGTCTGGGGGCGAGGGTGTTCGTCCCGGTCGACGATGATCGCGTCCCCTTTGCGCTGCGGGATGGTGACGGGCGCGATCTCTTCAGCGAACAGTCCCGCCGCATCCGCCGCAGCCCAGCGTTGTTGCGAGCGCAGCGCGAAGGCGTCCTGGTCCGCGCGGCTGACGTCGTAATCCGCTGCCACATTATCGGCGGTCTCGGGCATCGAATCGACGCCGTACATGTCTTTCATTTTACGGTTGATGAAGCGCCAGCCGATGGTGGTGTCATACACAGCATTGGCGCGACCAAAGGCCGTCTCGGCCTTGGGCATCACGAAGGGCGCGCGGCTCATGCTCTCCACCCCGCCTGCGATGGCCAGATCCATATCGCCTGCGCGGATCGCCCGCGCGGCCTGACCTACGGCATCCAGGCCCGAGGCACAGAGCCGGTTGAGCGTGATTCCCGGCACGTCCACCGGCAATCCCGCCAGCAGCGCTGCCATGCGTGCCACATTGCGATTATCTTCGCCCGCCTGATTGGCGCACCCCATGACCACGTCATCCACTGCCGTCCAGTCTACGCCTGCGTTGCGCGTCATCAGCGCCGAAATAGGGGCAGCGGCCAGATCGTCGGCGCGGACAGAGGAAAGCGCGCCGCCATAGCGCCCGATAGGTGTGCGGACTGCGTCGCAAATGTAGGCGTCGGCCATGTGTGATTTCTCCCTTATCAAACCGTTGCGACACTAGCGCTGCGGATGCGCGCTTTCAAGTTCTGTACTAAACGACGGAAGCGCATTGCGCGGCGAGGCTAACGGTATGGCGTGTTCGCACGCCACAAGTCAAATTTCTCGCAAACATCATCTATTCGGCAGTTGCCGAAGCAGGGGGATCGCGCCATGTTAGGGAAAACATCCCCGTAAAACGGGCACCTATTGAAACAGGCGGGTAGGATGCACAGGTATTCTATCCATAAGGAAGCGGCCCATATGTTGCCTCGGAGAGGGACGAAAGCCGTTTTGCCAAGATAAGGAATGAGCATGCAAGAGCCTCTGAACGCCAGCTATCCGGTACTGCCCCTGCGCGATATCGTAGTATTTCCACACATGATTGTGCCCCTTTTCGTCGGCCGCGAGAAATCTGTGCGCGCGCTGGAAGAAGTGATGGCAGATGACAAACAGATCCTGCTGTCCAGCCAGATGGATCCCGGCATTGACGACCCGCAAAGCGACGGTATCTACAAGGCCGGCGTGCTGGCCAATGTACTGCAACTGCTGAAATTGCCCGATGGCACCGTGAAGGTGCTGGTCGAGGGGCAGGCGCGGGTGCGCATCACCGAATACCTCGAGAATGACAGCTTCTTCGAGGCGCGGGCGGAATACCTGACCGAGATGCCCGGCGACGCGGCCACCACCGAAGCGCTTCTGCGCTCTGTCGGGGACGAGTTTGCGCGCTATGCGAAAGTCAAAAAGAACGTCCCGGAAGAAGCGCTGGCAGCGGTCACCGAAGCCACTGATCCTGCACGGCTTGCCGATTTGGTCGCGGGCCATCTGGGAATCGAAGTACATCAGAAACAGGATCTGCTGGAAACGCTCAGCGTGTCTGATCGGCTTGAGAAAGTTTACGGCCTGATGCAGGGCGAAATGTCCGTCTTGCAAGTTGAGAAAAAGATCAAGACCCGCGTGAAGACGCAGATGGAGAAGACCCAGCGCGAATATTATCTGAACGAACAGATGAAAGCGATCCAGAACGAGTTGGGCGACGGCGAGGACGGCAAGAACGAGGTCTCCGAGCTGGAGGCGCGTGTGGCCGCGACCAAACTGTCCAAAGAGGCCAAGGAAAAGGCTGATGCGGAGATCAAAAAGCTCAAGAACATGAGCCCGATGAGCGCCGAAGCCACCGTGGTACGCAATTATCTGGACTGGATGCTGTCGATCCCGTGGGGCGTTAAATCCCGCGTGAAGAAGGATCTGGCCAAGGCGGAAGCCATTCTCGATGCCGATCACTATGGTCTCGAGAAGGTCAAGGAACGGATTGTCGAGTATCTGGCCGTGCAGCAACGCTCGACCAAGATGAAAGGCCCGATCATGTGTCTGGTCGGCCCTCCCGGTGTGGGTAAAACCTCGCTGGGCAAGTCTGTGGCCAAGGCGACAGGGCGCGAGTTCATCCGCATCAGCCTCGGTGGCGTGCGCGACGAATCCGAAATTCGCGGCCACCGCAGGACTTATATCGGCTCTATGCCCGGCAAGATCATTCAGGCGCTGAAAAAGGCGAAAACCACGAACCCGCTTATCCTGCTCGACGAGATCGACAAGATGGGGCAGGACTTCCGTGGTGACCCTGCATCGGCCATGCTCGAGGTGCTCGATCCGGAACAGAATGGGACATTCGTGGACCACTATCTGGAGGTCGAATATGACCTCAGCAACGTGATGTTCCTGACCACGTCCAACAGCTACAACATGCCCGGACCACTTCTGGACCGGATGGAGATTATCCCGCTCTCGGGTTATACCGAGGATGAAAAGCGCGAGATCGCCAAGCAGCATCTGGTGGCCAAGCAGATCAAGAACCACGGGCTGAAGGCCAAGGAGTTCAAGATCGAGGACAGTGCACTGACCGGCATGATCCGCTACTACACCCGCGAGGCGGGCGTGCGGAACCTCGAGCGCGAGATCGCCAAGGTGGCGCGAAAGGCATTGACCAAGATCGTGCGCAAGGAAGTCGACAGCGTCACTGTAACCGGCGACAACCTGCACGAGTTCCTGGGTGTGCAAAAGCACCGCTACGGTCTGGCCGAAGAAGAAAACCAGATCGGCGTGGTTACAGGCCTTGCCTATACCTCCGTCGGGGGCGAGTTGTTGCACATCGAGGCTCTGCGCCTGCCAGGTAAGGGCCGGATGAAGACCACGGGCAAGCTCGGGGATGTGATGAAGGAATCAATCGACGCGGCAAGCTCCTACGTCCGCTCGATCAGCCCGTCACTGGGGGTAAAGCCGCCAGTGTTCGATACGATCGACATTCACGTACACGTGCCTGATGGTGCCACTCCCAAGGACGGCCCCAGCGCCGGTCTGGCCATGGTGACGTCCATTGTGTCGGTGTTGACCAAGATTCCCGTGCGCAAGGACATCGCCATGACCGGTGAGGTCAGCCTGCGCGGCAACGCAATGCCGATTGGGGGTCTCAAGGAGAAACTGCTGGCCGCCCTGCGCGGTGGTATCAAAACTGTTCTAATTCCACAGGAGAATGAAAAAGACCTGCCCGACATCCCTGACAACGTCAAAGAGGGGCTGACCATCATTCCGGTCTCCCATGTGTCGGAGGTGCTGGAGCACGCGCTGGTATCCAAGCCGGAGCCGGTCGAGTGGGACGAGGCCGCAGAAGAAGCAGCCGCAGCCGCAGCGCTTGCTGCGAAATCGGGCAGGGGAGACAGCGCCACAGCGCACTGATATCGCGCCCGTTGAGAACTTGGAGAGCCTCGCAGAATTCTGCGGGGCTCTTTTACTTTACAGTGCGTTATGGGGCGCTCTTCATGCTTTGGGTTAGTATGAATTGGGTGGTTTGGACGGTGCCAGGGGGATAGGCTCGGTTGGACTGGTCCTTTGTTCCACAGAGCGTACCTGCAAAGGTTAACTGGATTTATTACCCCTGTTCGGCTACGCTAAAGAGGCTATAAATCAAAAAAAGTCCAGCAGAGCAGGAAATCCGATGTCTTCCACAACAAAACCATCCTCGAAATCACCCAGTAGCAAACCGCCCTCCAAGACAAAAATGGACAAACCTACAGCCGCCCCTGTCAGCAAGGTCGATACTTCCGGCGCGCCGAAATCAGCCACTGCCACACCTTCGGTTGTCGAGACGCTGTCGCCCGTCGTGGTCAGCAACGAGCTGCGCAAGAAAGAGCTTTTTGATCTGGTCGTCGAGCGGTCCGGCAAGAAGAAGAAAGACGTCAAGCCTGTGGTCGAAGCCATGCTGGCCGTGCTGGGCGATGCTTTCGCTGAACAGCGGGAGATGGATCTGCAGCCGTTGGGCAAGCTGCGCGTGCAGCGCGGCAAGGAACTGTCCGACGGTCGCGCGCTTGTGCTCAAACTTCGCCAGAAATCCGCGCGCCTCAACGCCGCTGCCAAGGATGCGACTGACGAGGACGACAGCCAGCCGGACAATGCGTCAGAATAAAACGGATGTTTTGCTGCGAGATTTGACCGGTGCCCCCCCTTGCAAGGGGGGGCGTAAAAAGCTATTCCGCCGCCCATGGGTGATTAGCTCAGTGGTAGAGCGCTTCGTTCACATCGAAGATGTCAGGAGTTCAAATCTCTTATCACCCACCATCGTATCCCTTTGTAATTAAAGAAAACCCTTGCTACTAAGGCTTTAAGGCCGTTCAACGGTTACAACTTTGGTTACAATCGGGTTGGTGAGATGGTCGGAAAAGTCAAAAACCTAGTCAATCGCTCAGGTCGGTATCATGCGCGGCTGGTGGTCCCTAAAGACCTGCGCGGGATCATCGGCAAGACCGAGCTGCGCACCGCTTTGGGTGCAGACTACCGGCAGGCGGTGAAGCTGTTGCCCGGTGCAGTCGCTCAGCTACAGCACCAGATAGGCCTTGCGGAGCGTAAGGCAGGGCAGGGGCAGGCACTATCCGGCCCCGCACGATATCCCCTTGCACCGGACCAGCTGGCCCTGAGCCACTACCAGCAACGCATCGCTTTTGATGAACAACTCCGAAACGATCCGCGCTATGCTCAGATCAGCATTGATGACCAGCTGGTCCAGCGCCTGCGTGAAGCCATCGCAGGCCGCGCCAGCAATGAAGAACTGCACGACCTAGTTGGGCATGATATTGAGCGCTTTCGCGCCGTGGGTAATCTCGACGCCAGACAGGGCAGCGATGAATGGCGGGTGATCGCACGGTCCTTGTGCATCGCAGAGTATGAGGCGCTGGAACGCGCTTCTGAGCGTGACGAAGGCAACTACACCGGCACACCTACCGCGCCGCTGATTGTCAACACACAACCGGCCACAGACGCGCCTGAGCCGGTCAGCATAAAGCGGCTATGGGCTGACTATGTGCAATCGCGCAGGCAGGTAGGGTACATGCGGGATGGCGGTCGCCAGCTGAGCCTGACAGTTGAGAAGCTGCGCAAATTCGTGAAGCACGATGACGCCGCGCGGCTCACGAAGAAGGACGTGATGGATTGGCGCGATGATCTTCTGAAAACGCTTTCGGCAAAGACGGTCAGCGACAAGTACCTGTCCACGATCCGGTCGCTGCTGAATTGGGCGGTAGAGAATGACCGGCTGACACAGAACGTAGCCGCGACCGTGAAGCAACCGAAACAGCGCCGGATACTGAGCCGCGAAAAGAGCTTCACAGATGACGAAGCCGCGAAGCTGTTGAAGGCATCCCGCGCCTACAGGCCACATGAGGACGATAGGGGCAGGGTGCGCGAAAAGCCTGAGCTTGTGGCAGCAAAACAGTGGGTGCCTATCCTAGCGGCCTTCTCCGGTGCGCGGGTCACCGAACTGACACAGCTACGCAAAGAAGACCTGCGCAAGGAAGGCGGGCAATGGATCATGCGGATCACACCGGACGCGGGATCAGTCAAAACCGGTGAATACCGTGACGTACCGCTACACCGCCAAATTATTGAACAGGGTTTCGAGCGCTTCCTGAATGGGGCAGGGGATGGCCCATTGTTCCACGGTGGCAACGACCCGGCCAAGTACGCGACAAAGGCGGTCAGGATATCCAGCCAGCTTGCGGAGTGGCTACGCGCCGCCGGTCTGGTGCCAGATGGTATTCAGCCAAACCACGCATGGCGGCACCGGCTCAAAACGCAGTGCCGTGAACTTGGCGTCTCAGATCGTGTAGCAGACGCGATACAGGGCCATGCGGGCCGGACCGCCGCAGATAACTACGGCGATGTCACGATCAAGACGAAGGCTGATGCAATCGCGCGGCTACCTGAGTATCCGCTAGGGTAAATAAAATGTAATAACATAACATTTTGGGGATTCCTGAGGGCTGTTAAGTGTGGTATATAGATCACACGCTTAGCACCTTTCTGGATTATCAATGTCCCTGTTTACACGACTTTTCGGCGCGCCCGAAGCCAAAGCCCTGACTCTGACAGACCCCGAAGCCTTTGGGCTTTTCGGTCTGACCCCTACCGCAACCGGCATTCACGTATCTGGCAATTCGGCCCTGCGCGTCCCTGCTGTTGCTTGTGCGGTAGCGCTGATCAGCGAGACCATCGGGGCGATGCCAGCTAAGGCACACCTTTCTGACACCAAAGAGACCGCCAAGGATCTCGCAGCCTACAAGCTGGTGCATGATGAAGCGAACGAATGGACCAGCGCAGGCCAGCTGCGCGAGAATCTCACAATCGACGCGCTGCTGACCGGTAACGGCTATGCACACGTCACCCGCCTGTCAGATGGCACACCCTTTGAGTTGCACCGGCTGGACCCTCACACGGTGCAGACCGAGTATGAGCCGGACGGCGAACCCTTCTACACCGTCCAGACAGACGCTGGGCCGCGCCGCTTCAGCTACCGCGACATTCTGCACGTCCAGCCTTTCGGTGGCGTATCCCCGATCACGCTGGGCCGTGAAGCGATTGCCCTGTCACTGGCATTTGAACAGCACGTCGCGTCCCTGTTCGCCAATGGTGCGCGCCCCTCCGGCATTATCAAGAGCGACAAGGTGCTGGACGTAGAGGCGAAAAAGAAAATCGCCGCGTCATGGTTCAACACCCACGCTGGACGCAGCGCAGGCGGTACCGCCATCCTCGACGAAGGTATGAGCTATGACCAGCTGAGCATGACGCTGGCAGATGCACAGTTTGCAGAGAACCGGCTTGAACAGATACGCGAAATCGCCCGTGTATTCAGGGTGCCGCCTACAATGCTTTTCGAGCTGACACGCGGCACATGGTCCAACACCGAAGAGATGGCGCGCCAGTTTTACGCCATCACGCTCAAGCCATGGCTGACAAGCTGGGCATGGGCATATGTGCGCGTGTTGTTCACACCCGAGGAGCGCGCCGCGTTCTATGTCGAATTTGTCACCGATGATCTGTTGACCACGAACGCCGCCGCCCGCGCCGGTGCATACGGTCAGTATCGCAGCATGGGCGCGATGACGGCAAACGAAGTCCGCAGCGGCTTAAACCTTGCGCCCCTGCCGGATGGCAACAGCCTTGCGAACCCCTACACTACGTCCGGCGCGGCTGATCCTGCACCGGCACCAGAGGTTGACGCGGCATGATCACGCACCGCGCCTTCTTTGGCACCGCCGATCACGACTTCACCCTGACCGATGACATGGTGACAGAGCTAGAGCGCATCGCAGATATCGGCATCGGTGCCTTTTACCAGCGCGTGATCGCGATGCACTTCAAAGCTGCTGACCTTAGCGAGATCATCCGGCTGGCACTCATTGGCGCTGGCATGCACCCGCAACAGGCCATGCAGCTGGTGGATACCTACGCGCGCAACCGCCCCATGTCCGAAACCTTCCCGCTTGCCCTCGATATCCTTGATGCACGCTGGAACGGTACAGACGCGCCAGCTACCGGAGACGCCACAGAATGACAGACCGCATCGAATTTAAGGCGGCACTATCCGTCACAGACACCGGCGAAATCACCGGCACGGCGTGGCCCTATGGCACGCCCGATAGGGTAGGGGACGTGATCACCAAGGGCGCAATCACCACACCCGCGACCCTGCCCATGCTCTTTGCACACGATCAGGGGCAGGTGATTGGCGTCTGGGATACCATCACCGAAAGCGACACCGGCCTGACCGTCAAGGGTCGCTTGTTGGTTGATGATGTAGAGCGCGCCCGTGAAGTGCGCGCAATGATCCGCAGCAAGGCGGTCACCGGCCTGAGCATCGGCTTTGTCACCACGAAATCGACCCGCAATGCAAAGGGCCGGAACATCACCGCGCTAGACCTGCATGAAATCAGTGTTGTTGCCGTTCCCTGTCACCCCGGCGCGACGATTACCTCTTTGAAATCCACACCCATGAAGGAAACCCCTATGGAACCCGAAGCTATCCAAACGATGATCGACGCAGCAATCGCCGCAGCGAGCATCACACCGACCACACCGGCAAATGACGCACCAGAAGCCGACACAAAGGCCTTCGCTGCTGTTCAAAAGCGCCTTGATGCAATCGAAGCCAAAGCCAACCGGCCCCAAGGTGTCACCATCGCTGGCCCCGTTGCCAATGACGAAACAAAGGCCTTTAGCAACTTCCTGCGCCGTGGCGTAGAGCGGATCACACCGGACGAAGTGAAGGCACTGACCGTCGCAAACGACGCCAGCGCGGGCTTTCTGGCACCACAAGAAACCGGTGCCGAGCTGATCAAGCTGCTGAACGAGTTTTCGCCCCTGCGCCAGTATGCGAAGGTGGTCACAATCTCCGGTCAGTCCATCGTTTATCCGCGCCGTGTCACTGGCACGTCCGCATCGTGGGTAGCTGAGATCGCCAACCGCACCGCGTCCGGTATGACATTCGAGCAGGTCACGATGACGCCACACGAGCTGGCGACGTTCACCGATATCAGCAACATGCTGCTGGAGGATAACGCCTACAATCTCGAAGGCGAGCTGTTGCAGGACTTCGCGGAGTCTTTCGGGAAAACCGAGGGTCTGGCATTTGTCAAAGGCACAGGCGTAGGCCAGCCCGTCGGCATCATGACCTCGACCGAAATCGCAGAGATCAAGACAGGCGTTGCCGCAAACTTCCCCGGCACAAACCCCGCTGATGTGCTGATCAAGATGTATCACAAGATCGCCACGACCTACGCACAGTCCGGCGTCTGGATGATGAACCGCAACACGCTGGCAGTTGTTCGCCAGTGGAAAGACGGAAATGACCGCTATCTGGTCCTTGATCCGATCAGTGAAGGCGCGCCGTCTACATTGCTGGGCCGTCCTGTAGTCGAAATGTTTGACATGGACGATATCGGCGCCGGTGCTGCACCGATCCTGTTTGGCGATATGAGCGGCTACCGGATCGTGGACCGTGTGGGCCTGTCCACGTTGCGCGACGCCTATACGCTGGCCACCAATGGTCAGGTCAGGTTCCATGCGCGCAAGCGTGTCGGCGCTGACGTGACGCATCCTGATCGCTTCATCAAGCTGCGCGTGGCCGTCTAAGCCATGAACATGCGGCCCGCTTCTGACATTGCCCTGACCTACGGTGATCACACCGTATGGCTCAGGCCGTCATTGCGGGCCGCTACTGTGCTGGAGCGTTTGCACGGTGGCTTTGTGCCGCTGCTGCAAATGGTCCAGCAAGGCCACACCGGAACGCTGCGCGAAATTGTCCTCAATTCTGCTACGGATCGCGCAGCTGGCCAGCGCCTTGTGGGTGCGATGAAAGGTGCCACTATTGTCACCATCCACAAAGCGTTGGTCACACCTGCCTTCGCACTTATCACAGCGCTGATGACCCCCGACACAGATAAGGGTGAGGCCGCGAAGGCACCGACCAGCAAGCCCGTCGCATGGGCCACACTCTATGCAGACCTCTACAAGATCGCGACCGGCTGGCTGGGCTGGTCACCAGCAACGGCATGGGCCGCAACATTGCCCGAGATACTGAGCGCCTTTGATGGCCATATCGACCAGCTCAAAGCAATCCACGGCACCGCAGACGACGACAAAACAGAAACCCCAGGTATGTCCGCAGACCAGCAACAGGCAAACATCGACGCTGGCCTAGACCCTGAGTTTGACCGCGAAGGCCTGCGCGCATTGAAGGCGCGCCATACATCATGAGCAAGCCACCACATCTTTGCGCATGCGGCAAGATCGTAGCACACGGCACCCGCTGCACATGCCAGATCGCCAGCACCCGCGCCCGCAACAATCGCCATGACAAGAACAGGCCTACAGCTGCACAACGTGGCTACAGTTCAGTATGGCGCAAGGCGCGCAAGGAATGGCTGGCACATCACCCGGCCTGCACAATGTGCAACGCACAGGCCACCACAGTGGACCACATCACCCCGCATCGCGGTAATGACGTGCTGTTCTGGGACAAGACGAACTGGCAATCCCTTTGCACGCCCTGTCACAACCGGATCAAACAGCGGCTGGAGCGCCGCCCGTGAAAAACTTCGACCGTATTAACTCAAAGGAACTTCAACGCTTCAAGCTCTGGAAAGGGCCGGTAGATGACATCAGGCCGCGTGCAAAGAGGACTATTCATTGTGTTTCCGCTAAGTTGTCCGTTTCGGATCGTAATTGCCATTGTTTGCCGCCCCGAGTAGCCGCCCATCTTGTTTTTGGTGTTTGCCTTAACACAGACACCCTGCGTCCCATTGGTAAACGTCGCGACATCCGAAATTGCCGCATCTCTGATAGAGTAAGGGTCCACAAGCAAATCGCGCGCATCTCGAACAATCTGCGCTTTGATGGATGGGCTAGCTGGAACGGCAGCCGCAATAGCACCGCTATAATTCTCTGCTGGCTGGGTTTCACAGCCAAACAGGCCCGTTGCCATAATGAGCAGGGTAAGTCGTTTCATCATAAATCCTTGATTCTAGTGGCGGAACGCCACCAGCCGAACTTCACTCTAACGGCGTCGCGCAATCAAGGTAGAAAGTTTGCGCGATGAGCAAGGAGCAAACCCTATGGCGCGAAGTGCTACTGATCACGGTGCAGGACGCCCTGACAGGTAGCGCTGCAACAGGTCATTCAGGTGGTAAGCAGATCGAAGAGACCCAAGCGGCGCGCCGCTACGTGACCGTGCCTAATCCAGACTTTGATCTGGTCTGCACCATGGCTGACCTCGACCCCGTTGCGGTGCGTGAAGCGATGATCAAGCGGCTGGCACATGCACCAACACCGGAAACCTTAGGTGCCAAGAAACGCCAGAAGCCCCGCGAGTTGGTCAGTGGCAAACTGATTAGCTTCAATGGTGAGAGTTTGCCAGCAAGTGCATGGGCCAAGCGCTTGGGCCTGAGCACACAGACGATCCATCTTCGTTTGAAGAACGGCTGGTCCGTAGAGCTGACAGTGACAACGCCGCCAAAGTCACGCCGCCGGGGGGTGGTCTCAGACTTTGGAGCGTCTTTAGGGACCGGCGGGGGGACAAGCGCACAAGATAGCACTGATTTAAGTTTTTCACAGGAAACGACACAATGACGATCACACCGCTGGCGCTGATCAAGGCGCAACTGAATATCGACCACGACCTCGACGACAGCCTGTTACAGCACAAACTTGCGGTAGCAGAGGAATGGATTGCGAACCACACCGGCACGCCCTTTGCTGAGCCGGTGCCTGCGTCTTTCACTGAGGCAGTGCTACAGCTTGCCGCCTATTGGTATGTGCAGCGTGAAGGTGCCAGCGACGTGCGCCTGACCGCCGTGCCGTTTGGCGTGCTGGAGCTGATCGCCCCTTACCGCGAGAGTGTGACCGGCTATGTCGCGTCTTAAAGGATCAGCCGCATTAGAGCGCCGTTTGCTGGCAATACCCCGTGAGGTATTGGCAGAGCTACGCCCGGCGCTGATCAAGGGCGCGCATGATATTGCAGACGCCATGGAAGCGCTGGTGCCAGAGGCTGACGGTGACTTGCTGGGCAGCATTCAAGTGACTGGCCCCGGTGAAACTACACCGCCCTACGCCGCCGGTGGTGGTTCTGTGACGCTCAAAGACAATCAAGCCGCCGTCACGGTAGGCAACACAGACGTGCGCCATGGGCATTTGCAGGAATTTGGAACGGTCCACCATGAGGCTCAGCCCTTCATGCGCCCTGCATTCCGGCTGAAAAAGACCAAGGTTATGCGCCGTATCCAGAGCGCCATTACGAAGGCAATTAAGAACAATGGTGGCACATGATGATTGAACCATCCGTCAGCCTACAGACTGCCCTGCGGTCCACGCTGATCAGTGACCCTGCCGTGATCGCACTGGTGAACCCTGAGCGCATCCGGTCTGGATCAACACGCCCTGACAAGTACCCTTGTGTGATCTTTGCCAGTCCGCAGACGATCAACCTTGGCCGCGCATCCGGTGACGCATTCCTGAGCCGGGTGTATCTCGACTTGCACATCTGGGCGCTAGAGGATGGTGCAGATACTGCGCGCCAGATTGGGCATGTGGTGACGAAAGCCCTTTGGGATAGCCCGCTCAATATCCAAGACCTGTCTGAATACGAGCGCCCTTCATTCCGGTACATCCGCGACCCTGACCCGGAGATTGCATATTGCCACGGTGTAGCAACCGTTGGCGCGGTGGTGAGGTGGTCGCTATGATCAGGGCAGGCGCAATGCGCGAAGCAATCACCTTTGAACGCAAGACCGAAACGGTGCAACCATCCGGGGCCGTGCTAGTCCAGTGGGTGCCAGAACAGACGCTGCGCGCAGAGCTGGTGCAAGAGGCCGCAGAGGCGTTCCTGAGCGGCACAGAACGCACTGAGGATCGTAAGGCTTTCCGGCTTTGGGCTTGTGACTGGATCACCACTGACATGCGCGTGACCCATGCCGATCGTACCTACCGGATCGTGAAGCTGGTGCCGATCGACCGCATGGGGCTGGAGCTTCATTGCGCGAACACGGTGGACGAAACATGAGCAAGCATCTGCGCGGTGTGAAGCCGCAAGTATCCGCATCGAAAGACGCCCTGACCAAAGCACCGCGGGTGCCTGAGTATTTCAGCACCTATGCCGCGGCTGAGTGGCGTAGAGTTATTCCGGGTCTGATCGCCGCGCGTATCCTCACAAAAGGCGACCTTGGCGGTGTAGAAGAATATTGCCTTATGCGTGGTGTGGTGCGTGAGATCGAAACCAACCGCAGCATGAACGCAGGCGAGATCGACCCCAAATTGTTTGGCGTCCAGAACCGCGCAGCACAGACCGCACGCCAGCTGGCCGCAGAGTTTGGGCTTTCACCGGTCAGCCGTGCGCGCATTGGCACCGCTGGCGATGACTATGGCGACGATGACAACCCGCTGAACGTCCGGTGATCTGTGAACGCCCTGACACCCATTGCACACGATCAGGACGCTGCTGTTGCCAGCGCCTTCCCGGCGTGGATTTACGACAACAGCCCGATAGCAGACCCTTTGGGCTACGGCGAACGCGCGGTCACGTTCCTGCGCCGCCTGCGCCACCCAAACAGCGATGCACCCGGCGGTGCCTTCCAACTCGCACCTTGGCAGGAAAGGATCGTGCGGCGCATCTATGGACCCAGACACCCGGACGGGCGAAGGATCGTGCAGAACGTCTTTCTGCTGATCGCGCGCGGCGGACGTAAGACCAGCTTGGCCGCCGCCCTTGCCTTGCTGCACACCATCGGCCCCGAACGTGTGCCGGCCGGCCAAGTGCTGTTTGCGGCTGCAGATCGTGAACAGGCTGGCATCGGCTTTAGGGAAGCCGCCAACATCGTGCGGATGGACAAGCGCCTGATCGCGGCAACGCGCATCTATGATGCTTTCAATTCTGCAAAACAGATCGTGTTCAATGCTGAGAATGTGACGCTGCGCGCCCTATCGAGCGATGGTGGTGCCGCGCATGGCCTCACACCCACGTTCACGCTGATCGACGAAATCCACGTCTGGAAAGGTAGAGATTTATGGGAAGCGCTGCGCAGCGGTGCCGCCAAGGTAGACGACAGCCTGACCGTGATCGCCACAACCGCCGGACGCGGTGCCGAGACATTGGCCGCTGAGCAATATAACTACGCGCGCCGCGTGGCACTTGGCGAAATCGTGAACGAAGCCTATCTGCCGATCCTGTTTCAAGCCGAACCCGATGACGATTGGCAGGATGAAGCGGTCTGGCACAAGGCTAACCCCGGCTTGGCGCATGGCTTCCCGAGCTTGGCTGGCCTGCGCGGTCTGGCGAAAGAAGCGGAGAACAAACCCGCCGATAAGGCAGCATTCCTGCAATTCAACCTCAACGTCTGGCAGGCAAACAGCCGCGACCCGTTGTTCAATATGGCAACCTATGACGCCCGCGCCTTTGACATAGACCTTGCGGACCTCGAAGGCCTGCCGTGCTACATCGGCGTCGATATGAGTATCAACGGCGACCTGACAGCCGTGGTCGCGGCTTGGCGGCACGAGGATGATCAGGTCACCATCATGCCTTGGCTGTTTGTGCCGGGGGATGATCTGAGAGAGCGCGGCGAACGTGACGGCCTGCCCTATGAGACGTGGCGCGACGAAGGGCTGATCACTGTTTGCGAAGGTCCGATCATCGACCACGGCATGATTGAAGACCAGATCAGGGAGCTATGCGCGACTTTTGACGTGCAAGAGATCGCCTTCGACCCGCACCTTGCCCGCGCCACCATGCAGCGGCTCTATGATGATGGCTTGCCAACAATCGAGTTTAGACAGGCACCGCTTTCGATGGGTGTGGCCGCTGGCGACCTTGAGCGCACAGTCAACGGCGAACTTATCCGGCATTCTGGTCACGCCGCCCTACGCCAGCACTTTGATAGCGTGGTCGCATCGCGAAACCCAACATCCGGCCTAATCCGCATGCACAAAGCCAAAAAGACTGACCGCATAGACGGTGCCATCGCCGCAGCGATGGCCGTTTCACGCGCCTGCGCAGGCGAGAGTAACAAATCACAATACACCGGCGAAAATGCCGAACTGTTCATATTCTAGGAGAACATTATGAGCGAACTGCCCTCACTGATTATTGACGTAGAAGCGCGCATTGATCGCCTTGAGCGTAGCCTGAAACGTGCAAACGCAGCACAGAACCGCGCGTCTGGTCAGATGGAAGAAAGGGCACGGCAGAGTGCCGAACGCCTGCGCAGCACATATGGGCGCGCCGGTGATGGCATCATTGCACAGTTTAAGAAGTTTAGCCCCGCGCTGGTGGCTGGATTGTCAGTGGGTGCAATCACCGGCTTGGGTAAACAGCTGGCCAGTGTGGTCAATCAGACCGCCATGATTGGTGATGAGGCGAAGCGCGCCGGTGTAAGTTTGAAAGCCATTCAGGAATGGCAGTTTGTAGGCAGTCAAAACCGTATCGGATCAGACGTGATCGTAGACGGCTTAAAGGAAATGAACCTGCGGATTGATGAGCTGGTGCAGACCGGATCCGGTGCAGCTGCTGACGCTTTCGCGCGCCTTGGCTACTCTGCAATCGACCTTAAACAGAAACTGGAAGACCCCTCTGAGCTGTTGCTTGAAATCATCGGGCGCATGGGCAGCTTGGAAGACGCCGCGCGCATCCGTGTAGCGGATGAACTGTTTGGCGGAGCTGGTGAGCGTTTTGCGGAGCTGGTGGCCGGTGGTGAAGACGCCCTGCGCGCCACGATCAAGGCAGCAAACGACACCGGGGCAGTCCTCGATAGTGCCGTGATCGAAAAGGCAGCTGAGCTTGATCGCCGGTATGCAGCTTTGCAGACGCGCATGGGTAACTTTTGGAAGGCTTTCGCGGTAGGTGCCGCAGATGCAGGGGTCAAAGTGGCCACCCTGCGCACTGATCTTGACGATCTGTTCCGGTCATACGAGCAAGCAAACGGCCTTCTAGGTGCAGGCACCGCCGACGCCCTGCGCGCAGACAGTGACGCCGCAGGCGAGAACGCAGACCAGATCGCCGCCTTGCGCCGCCAGTATGAGGCTTTGGGTGATACCGCCGACAGCACCAGCGCCGCGATGATGCAGGCCGCAGGGACGCTGCGCATGCTTGGTTATAATGATGTAGCCGACACGCTCTATAAGACTGCGCAGGAAATGCAGAACCTTTCCGGCGAACTCGACAGCGGCGCAATCTCAGCAGACCAGTTTGAAGAACGCATAAACGCAGCGGCTGAGACTGCAAACAGCGCCCTTGGCGAGATTGACGCAATCGACCGTGCCAGCTTTGGCAATGTGATCGCAGCGGTAGGCGGTCTGATCACACGGCTAGGACAGGCCGCTGCGAAGGCACGCGAACTGCGCGCATCTTTGCCCGGTGCAACGCCGGATGGTGGCACAGATACGCCACCCGTAGAGAGTGCAGGCCCCAAAACACGCAATGGCCACAGG
>Ga0163215_100632_pt1 | contig 48028 bp, 51 predicted proteins | sample SynspAceP_FD_185934 | JGI IMG/M metagenome (GOLD analysis project Ga0163215, IMG submission 185934) | Saline lake microbial communities from Ace Lake in Antarctica - Synechococcus sp. Ace-P (Hybrid Assembly) | ecosystem: Environmental > Aquatic > Non-marine Saline and Alkaline > Saline | place...
GAGGCTTGATCAAGACGGATACTCTCGAGGCGGCCAGCCCTGCCACCAGCCGGGGAGGGGGCATCAGGGGCGAAGCCCAGCGCCGCAATCAGGCTTTCAAAAAAATCATCAAAAGCATCCTCGCGCGCCCGCGCGTCCTCCTCCTCCTTTACTGGTTTACTTAAAGGTTCCCTTACAAGGTTAGTGTCCGGATTCCGGACACGGCTTTGGCCATTTTCCGGACACGGGTCAGCCGGAAAATCGGACACGGCTCGCCCATCATACCCGTGTCCGGAATTCAGACACGGCTCAACTATATCGAGTGTGTCGCTGTCGAATGGTGCAATATCTGCGATGCGTGCGGCACCGTCTTTTCGTCCGTGTCCGGTTTTCGGACACGGGCCTGGATCATGCGGTGTGAAGCCAGGCTCGAACCCCAAAATGTAGCGGGTCGGCATCTGTCGCTTGGTGACGGGATGCAGGTGCGGGATGCGGCGGAGCAGGCCTGCCGCCTCGAGCTGGCCGAGATGCTCATTCAGCGTCGATCGGCTGATCTCGCAATCATGCGCCAGCCGCTCCTACGAGGGAAAGCAGCCATAGTCAGGGTTGAACCGGTCACAGAGATGCCAGAGTACGATCTTGGTCGTGGGCTTCAGTCCCCGCTGTTGGATAGCCCAATTTGTGGCAGCATGGCTCATGGCGCGACCCTCCCAGTTGGAGAGGCAACGCGCGTTGTGAACCCATGATCCGCCAAGGCGCCCAGCGCATCATCGAGTGAACGCACCAGCACCCAGCCAAAGCCCTGCGCGGTCACGGCATCCCGAAACGCCTCCTGCGCTGGACTCAGCCGCCCCTTGAGGGATTTCAGCTCGAGGAACAGCACGCGCCCAGCGCAGATGACCATCAGGTCGGCAAAGCCGGGATGAACGCCCATGCCGACCAGGATGGCCTGCCGCTTGGCCCCACGCGGCCCTGCCTCGGTGACCTCATTGGCACAGTGATGGATGATCGCGCCCTTAGGGAGGGCAAAGCGCAGCGCGATCACGACAGCGCGCTGCAAATCCGCCTCGGGAGTTCCGCGTCGTTTCATGAGCGATCCTCCCGGTTTGGCGCAGGTAGCCGGCCCGGCGTTTTGGCATCAAGGACAACCAGCAGGATGCGTGCGTCCTCGCGTTCCTCCGGTGTCTCGCCATGCTGGACCAGCACATTGCAGGCCAGCCGCACCAGGTGATCGGAATGGTGCGCCACATCGGCGACCACCATGCGCGCCTCGCGCCGGCGTTCATCGATCCAGTCCTGGCGAGCGCGATCCCGCGCGCTGGGCTTGCGAAAGGGCAGGGGGATGCTCATCGACGTCCCCCATATCGCTTGCGACGCGACACTGTGGTTTCCTGCTCTTCGAGCCATTCCAGCACTGTGGTGCGGCGATAGAAGACCTTGCGGCCCGCGCGAACGCAGGGTGGGCCAGATCGCAGAGCGTCCCAGCGGCGCAGGGTGTCCTCGGACACGCCCAGTTGCAGCGCCAGTTCGCTCCTGCTGATCCAGCCGCCAAGCAAGCCGCCAGGCGGCCTAGCAAGGATTTCGGTGTTTTCGTGCGAGTGCATGATGTCCCTCCAGTTTGCTGACCCGATGCGGGCCATTTCCGAGGGCTACTCAGACACAGGCCTGAGGGTGGAAGGGAGGAACGGGGTGGAATGGAAACGCAAAACCCGTTCCACCCCTATATTTTATTGATGATTGCGCGCACTGTACGCCGTTCCAAGCTCAAGCTGCAAACACACCGCCGGTCCCTTTCAAGCTGGTTTCTCGGCGCTGGGTTGCAAACCCCCGTATATCCCAGCATTCGCGTGTAAATCGGGGGTGGAACCCCGCAAAACCGGTTCCACCCCCAAGTTTTATTGAAGATTTGCAGCAGTTATGGCCGAGCAGGGCACCAATAGGCGCTAAATCGGCCTGTTCTGGTCCGGCATGGCTTACGATGCCGCGAGCACGGCGCGCACCGTAGGGGCGCCATCGTCAATAAAATATGGGGGAGGAAGCGGTCTGTCTCCATGATGCCACCCCGTTCCACCCTTCCACCCCGAGCGCCATGCTCTGCTTGATGACGGTCTGGATCTACGCCTGATGACAGGTCCAGGAGAAAGGATTGTGCATGGCGAACAGACAAAAGCTGACCGAGAAGGTCCTACGAGAGGCCATTCCCGCCGAGGGACGTGACTACCAGATATTCGACACTGACGTGCGCGGGTTTGCAGCCTGCATCTATCGCGGGGGCGGCCGCGCCTTCACGCTCGACTATCGCTATGCAGGACGGCAGCGCCGGATGACCTTCGGGCGCTGGCCTGAATGGGGCGTCACAGCAGCGCGGGAACGCGCCAAGGAACTAAGGCGCGAGATTGACGCAGGCGGTGATCCACTGGCCACGCGAGGCGCACTCCGGGAGGCGCCGCGCGTCACTGATTTGATCGCGCGCTACGTCGAGGTGCATTTGCCGCATTTGGCGCCCCTAGGAGCGGCCGATCAGCGGTCCATGATGGAAAAGTTCATTGCCCCGGCCTGGGGCAACATGCTGGTGACCGAGGTCTCGGCCTATGATGTCGAGTTGCTCCTGACCAAGATTGCCGAAGGGCGCGCACGCCCGTCCAAGCAGAAGCCGAACAACCGCGCCCGTAAACTGCAGGGTGCCAAGCCCACGCCTGTGCGCGCAAACCGCGTTGGTGAGGTGATCCGCAAGATGTTTGCTTATGCGGTCAAATGGGGCTGGCGCGAGGACAACCCTGCAATGGGATTCCGCCGCCGCATGGAGACGCCCCGCGAGCGCTACCTCTCGCAAGAGGAAATCTCACGTCTGGCCACGGCGCTCGATACGGCAGAGGACGACCGCGCTGCGGGGATCATCCGCCTGTGCATGTTGACCGGCGCGCGCGTCGGTGAAGTTCGGCAGGCCCGCTTTGAGGATTTCAACCTCGAGCATCTGAGCTGGACCAAGCCTGCCAGCACGACCAAGCAGCGCCGTGTTCACCGCGTGCCGATTTCCGATGAGGCCGCGGCTATCGTCCGCCAGCGGCGTATCGCCGTCGTCAAAGGATCGCCATGGCTTTTTCCCGGCGATGTGCCGGGTCAGCCTGTGCAGGAAATACGCCGGTTCTGGACGCGCATCCAGAAGGAGATCGGGATCGAAGATGTGCGGATCCATGACCTGCGTCACACCTTCGCCTCGCTGCTGGTCATGCGGCACCGTGCGTAGCAGATCTGCGAGGGCGATTAGGATGGGTTCGCGGGGTGTCATCCGGTTTTGCCTTCTACCCAATTTGCCACAATCGCCCTTGGTATCTGCTCCTGAGCGGCCTTGGCATCCCGGTCGAGATCCAGTCGCTTGCGTAGCTTCACTTGCGGGACCAGCAGGAAGATCGGCACGGTCGTCAGCCCGCGTCCTGTCTTTGACCGTGAGGCCACGCCGACCCCGCGTGTGTTCAAGCGGCCTTCGGCCACCAGTAAGCTCGGTCCGCTGCGGCGATAGATAAACCGCAGCCGCAACCCGCGCCGTCGTTCCCATTCGCCTGGCGTGATGCGCCCACCGCGCGCGGATTTGCCCGCAGCGGGCGTGGGGATCGCCAGCCAAAAGCCATTGCGCGACCGGATCAGCGGGCCAGTGTCATGGGCGCCTACGACTATTGGTGCCTGTGACCAAACAAGAGCTGCAGCATTCAGACTGGGCTTGCCTTTGGGGTATTGCGCCGAGCGGATGGTGCGCGCCAGCCGTTGTCCCAGCCCCGCACTGGTGATCTGCCCGCGCCAGGCTGTCTTGAGACCATTTCCAGCATCACCGACAGCCTTGGTCACAGCCTTTTCACCAGCGGCGATCTCAGCAGCCATCATGGCCCCGATATCACCGAGGACTTCCAGTCGTATCATCGCGTGACCTCTCAATCAGCCGGTGTGATCTGCATGCGGGTCAGGCCAGTAGGGCAATAACTCCACCGTCCAGACCAGCCGCTCACGGTCGCGCTGGGGCGTGCCTTGGACCACAAAGACTTCGCCCCCGATCTCAAAGCGATCTCGTGCGGCCAGTTCCGGACAATCGCTGATGCGGACATCCAGAACCACGCTGTCAGTGACCAGGCGCGCCGCGCCGAACTCGACCATGCGGTCCGGGCTGCGGCGCATCACGCGGATTGCCACCTCCGGCCCGATGCCCAACTGCTGATAAAGCGCTGGGGTGGAGAGGTTCGGATCGCTGAACAGTACGTCCAGCGCTGCAGTGAACGCTGTCATGCTTGATTAGCCTCAGTTGCCAGAGTGCAAACGGATCGCCATGCGCGGCCGCTTGTTGACGGGCAGGATCGAGCTTTCAGTCATCAGGTCAATCCAGCGGCCTTTGGCGTCGATCATCTGGCGCGCATAGAGCGGAAGACCGATGGTGTTGGCCGTCTCCAGCAGGTTGGCAGGGCCGCCATAGGTGGTGAAGGTATCGAAGGTGCCGATGGGGAAGGCGATGCCTTCACCTGCGGGGATCAGACGTTCTGACGTTCCGTTCGAGAGGGTGACGGAGCCGTTATATTCCTCGAACAGCATGCCCGCGAAGGGGAAGGCGCGGCGCATGTCTTCGCGCAGCGGCTGGCCGCCAGTGGCCGAGAAGAACTTATAGGCCTCTTCGGTCTTGGGATGGCTGATCAGCTTGTCAAAGAATTCCGAGCTGACCAGCGCATGCGCGGTGGTCATGGTCTCGCCCAGCAGGTTGTCTTCCATTACGACCGCGGTCCGTTTTCCTTGACACGCGCGATGACATCGGGGTCTTCCACGAAGTATTGGAGGAAGCTGAGCCAGTCCTTTGGTGATTGGCGCGCATCGCGGAGCATGTCTTTCAGCTCTTCTATGCCATCGTCAGTCAGAGTGGTGATGACCACATCGTCTCCAGTATAGACGCTGATGATGGTTCCGTAGCTGAGGTTGTCACTGTTATCGCAGATAGCCTCGATCATCTCGAGGTCCTCACCAAGCATTTCCGCGACATATGCGATTGTGCAGACAGAGGTCACGGTCGCCATTATGCTGCGGCCTGTTCTTGTGGGACTGCTTTGGGGGCCCAGTTCCACGGCAACAATTCGTCGAGGCGATTGATCTTGTGATCGTTGATGCGATCGAGGATGTCGGCCAGATAGGCCTGTGGGTCCAGACCATTCATCTTTGCTGTCTCAATGATGGTCATCGCACGTGCAAGTGTTTCACCTCCTGCATCAGAGCCTGCAAAGAGCCAGTTGCGCCTGCCAACCCCAATGGGTCGCAGCGCGCGCTCAGCTGCATTGTTGTCTATGGCCACGCGACCATCCTCTAGAAACAGCGTAAAGGCCCCCCAACGGCTGAGACCATAGCGGAAAGCTTTCGCCAAATCGCCTTTGCCCGGAATGCGTGTCAGTTGCTTCTCGGCCCAGACCCGGAATGCCTCAACCTTGGCTTTGCTTTTATCTTGGCGCACGGCTTTGCGGACGGCAGCAGACTGGCCGTTGATCTCACGCTCAATGTCGTAAAGCGCCCCAATCCGTTCGAGTGCTTCACGCGCGATTTCAGATTGCGTCGACGTCCACACATCATGAAAGTCGCGCCGCAGATGTGCCCAACATGCAGCCTCCTGGAACTGCCTTTTGCCGTCCAAATCAGGCGTATAGAGCTTGGTATACCCTTTGTAGCCATCAGCTTGCAGAATGCCGCTGGCTTTCTCCAGGTGCGACAGCACGTGTTCTTCTTTCCAGTCCGGTGCGAACTGATAGACGGCGCCAGGTGGCGCAGCCCCAGCCCATGGGCGCTGATCACGCACATAAGCCCAGATCCGGCCCTTCTTCACACCTTTACCTAACCCCTTGTCGCGGCGACTGCGGTCGAGCACGCGGATCGGGGTGTCGTCGGCATGCAGCAGATCACTGGTCATGACCGCAGCTTCAATCCTTTGGATGAGTGGGGCCAAGGTCTTCATGGCTTTGCCACACCAATCGACCATAGTTGTGTCGGGGATATCAGCCCCCATCCGGGCGAAGATTTCATGCAACCGGTATAAAGGGAGATGATCATCGAACTTGGAGACCAGAATGAAGGCTAATAGGCTCGGGCCCGCCATGCTGCGTGGGATGGGCCTGCTGGGTGCAGGTTCCTGAACAATCTTCTCGCAACGCCGGCAGGACTTTTTCACCCGGACAATTTCGATGACCTTCAGCTGTGCTGCGATCATATCAAGCAATTCACTGACGTCCTCGCCAACCACGCGCAACTGGCCACCACAGTCAGGACAATCCTGACCGGGATCAAGCTCACGGCGCTCGCGCGGCGTGCCTGGCGACACCTTCGGGCGGCGACGTTGCTTTGGTTCTGCTGGTGATGTGTCGGTCTGATCTTCAGCGTCAGGCGCTTCGCCTTCATCTGGTGAGATATCATCCGCTTCAGCCAGAGCGACCTTCAGGTCTTCAAGTGCGAACTCCAGCTGTTCGATTTCGCGCTCGATCTTTTCCGAGCTGGATCCGAACTTCTGCTTCTTGAGTTTAGCAATACGAATGCGCAGGCCCTGAACCAGCAGGTCATGTGCGCGCAATGTGGCCAGGATTTTTCCGTTTTCTGCCTGCAAAGCTGTGATCATCGCCTTCAAAACAGCGGGATCATTTGGCAGAGATGCAGTGTGTTCAGACATGGTAATTTATACGCTAGGCCAAGCCTGAACACCATTAAAAACAGGCGTTTACGACAAAATAATTCACCCCACACGGGCGGGCGGCGCACCCCAATCCGGACGTCGCCAGTCCATGCCTTCCCACAACATCGCCATTTGCGCCGAGGTCAATCGCGCGCTTCCCGCTGATGCCGACGGCCAGGGGAAACGGCCGCGGTCAAGGATTTTGTAATAAAGACAAAACCCCTGCCCATCCCAAAACAGCAACTTTATTCTATCGCCACGTCGTCCACGGAATGCAAAGACTGCCCCACTCGTCGGGCGCTGTCGCAACACATCCTGTGCAATCGCCGCCAAGCCCGCGATGCCTTTGCGCATATCCGTGTGGCCGCAAGCCAGATACACCCGAACGCCAACCCCAGGGCCAATCATGACGCTTCAACTGCGTTCATCAGCCGTACCAGTGTCGCCACATTCACATCACCGACGACGCGCAGGCTGCGCCCATTGCGCAAAACAACTTCAACCCGATCGTCTTGGGCAACGCGCGGCTGATGGCTCTCTTGCTGATGGCACAGATCAGCTTCCAAAAAACCAACAGGTAGAAACATGGTACCGGTGGCTGATGACAAAAGACCACGGCGCTTCAGGTCATGGCGCCACGCGTAAAGCTGTTGCCGCTTTAAATCATAACGCTGGGCCACTTGCGTTACCGTTAAACCATCAACACCAATCGACCTGACTATCGCGAGCTTCTCGTCATCACTCCAACGACGTCGACGCTCAAGTCCAAGAATTTCTCCACGCATGCCACCTCCACAACATCAGTGACGTCAGTAAGGACGTCATTACTGACGTCTCTTACCACTCACGACACGAAATCAGCAGGCGGTCCCAATCGGGCGGTTTCGGTTCTACCGCTCCCCTGCGGTTTTCAGGTGCTGCGATACCGCGTAATCGGACCGAGAATATACCTTCTCCTGGTTGAGGTGGTTCGGGACGAAATTCCAAATCATCACCGTCTCGAGCGTGGGGATAACCAACAAGAACAACAATCCCAGAAAAGTCTATTGGCGTGGTATCAGCTGAAATCTGAGTTGCCATGACGCAGGCGGCAAATGTTGCTCCAATCTTGAACATCTCGAACCTTTTAGCTTTTTATCAACAGTTAAAATTTCGTTAATAATATTGTGAGTCAGGGACTACACCCTGTCAACCAGCTTGACTGACGTTGAAGGTCCCGACAGTCCGCAATGCACTCCTTATTCCACAGTCAGTTTAATGTCTCATTTAGCCAATACTAGCTCAACTTCTTTAGACCGGCGAGACTGGTATACACAGTGAACTCTCCACCTAGTTCTTCAAATATTGCAAAGTTCCGCTCAAACAACTTCACCCAATAGCCTGCTCGCGGCAACGCTCTAACCAGCGGCAAAGGGAGATAGATTTCGTAGCTGTCGCCCATAAAATCTGGAATTCCAGCAACTGCCGTTTCACGAACATAGTCTACACTCACAGCTTTTTTATAACCACGATCAAGGATTATTGTGCGCTTCTGATTTTTTTCTAAACCAACTTTTAAGGTAGATAGGACATGCTCACTAAGAGTAAAACTAGAAACAGCTTTACAGCGCAAGTGTCGGCTAATTCGATCCAAATAACTGTCATCATTAGAGCGTTCATTGTGCGCTAAACCATAAGCAAGACCCTTTAAGTTGTAGATTTTTTCCGTTTCAGGATGGATGTCGGTCCAAACTTCAACCGCACAATCGTCGGAGAGTGATGTTCTTTTCCTATAGGAAATCACCCCACGTCCCGAGGGTTCGAGTTTTATGCATCTGTCCCAACTTGCGAACTTTCGAAGGGTTGCTGCTGTCTTGCGAGGTATATCTAATCTTTTCAGTGGCATAACGGTCTCAAATGCCTCGCGTCTTTACAGTAATATGCTGCTGCAGTGACGTCAGAACTTCCTTCAAATTTTTCAATAGATTTGCGTCGAGATCAGCAAGGTCGCCAGAAAATGTTACTGTGAGATTGGTCTGAACGTCATTCTTCTTGCGAGGTTTTTTGGTAAGACTACCAAATTTTGCAGTCACGTCTTTCAACTGCGTCACTGACGTGACTTCCCCTTCGTCGAATGCATTCTTAAGAACGCTCTGCTCAATTTTAGAGATTTGATATAGCGTTGCGTATGACGGTGGGAGGCGATGATGGTAGTTCGGATCAATGAGAAGCGGATTGCGTGCAATTGTTTTGAGTTTACTAATGACAGAATTTGATATGCCTACTTCAGCAATAAGATAATCTCTTAGTGAACTATACTGTTCATGCGTAAAGTCACTCTCTGCTTTGTTCAAAAGGTTACCCGTTTCAATGATTGCCTCTGTGCTTTTTCTCCAAGACGCAGCAATTTCTTGTACCGATTGCAGGATATCTGCTGGAAGGTCTTTAGGTTTGCTTATCGCAACTTCAGTGCTCATACTCGCCTCTCTCTATCTGCAGAAATGCACCTGCGAACTAGAAGGGGTCCGCCAATGTCTTAAAAATAGAAGACTTATTTAGGAAGGCATACTGCAACCTGTCGCACTCGTCTATAGGTAGTGCATCCCGACGCATCAGGACTTGTTAGGGTACCTAGCACCACTCAAAACTACCGATAGAGCGTGTCTAAAGTTATGATAGAGGTTATTACCTCATGGATCCATGCACCCACCCTAGTGTCAGCCTGTTTATTGAGATTGGGGTTCTCTCATCCTGTCAGAGATGAAAGCGATTGGTAGAGCAAACCTGATTGCCCTGAGTTTCACCTGATCCTGGGTCTTGACCAGTTCGTCATATTTCGCCAAGAAATCCGCTTGTTCCTCTGCAGCAGCACTTGTGTTCAGGTTTGCCAACTCCTGATTTAGTGCAATCAATTCGGTTTTTGCTTTGGCAATATCCGCCTCGTGTTCCAACGTTCGGTCGATCAGTCTGGCACGTAGAGATGCTGGAAGGTCACCCGCCTCAAACTGTTTCAGCAATGAGTTGAGTTTAAATTCGAGTTCAGTAACCTTTGCCAGCTTGCCCACCTTCTGGGCTTCAAGGTTTTGACTCTGTGATGTTGCATCCTCGTCGGCAAACACATCGCTAAACTTTATCTCTCGAACAAACCGAACAAAGGCATCTTCGAAGTCGTGATAATACCAACCTCCGCAGTTACACCCTTGTTTGTCGGCAGATGTTGAACAGCGCAGATATGGGACACTTGTTTTATCAGGTTTATATCTGCGCCGTGCAGTTACCTTGCCGCCGCAGGACCCGCAAACCAGCAATCCGGTGAAGATGTTTGAAACCACAGTCCCCTTGCGACCAGGACCACCTCCCCTACCCATCCTTCGCTTTTTCCGCCTCGCTTGGATCAGATCAAAGGTTTCCTTGGTCACAATTGCCGGAAAATAATCAGCTACAGGATCACCAACTGGAACCCGCTTTCCGTCAACATAGTGGTGAGGTTGAAATGTCCCGTAGGTCGCAGGGTTGGTCAGTATGTTTTGGACATAACCTAGTTGCCAAGGTCTGCCTTCTTCAACGATATGAGGATATTTCTTTGGGTCTGTATTGAGGTGCTGCGTGATGCTGTATGCACCCATCCCGTCCGCAGATAGCTTGTAGATGTCGAGGACAATATTCGCCTTTTGTTCATCCACCAGAATGGATTTTTCATCAACACTCAGTTTCAGCCAAGACGGGATAACCTTGGTCAGTATCTTGTCTTGGATGTTCTCGCGTTTCTTTTTCCATGCAGCACCGACCCGCTTTGATTTGAGTGCGGATTCCTCATAAGCACGAAGCATGGCACCCATACTCATAAACAACTGACCCATGTTCTCGTTGACGCTTGCGGCGGTGTAGTGCTGTCCATCAGTCAGGGTGACGATGGCGATACCCTTGTTCAGAATGTTGGTGAACTGACCGAACGCTTCCAGGACCGTGTTGCGGGACAATCGGTCAAGGTTCTCGACCAGTAGGACGCTACCAGAGTCTATCTTGCCAGCGTCCAGTGCAGCGATGAACAGACCTAATGCACCTTCCGAAGCGTTCTTACCCTTGAATGCGGATACGCCAATATCCCGCATTTCGTCAACTAACTCGTATCCATGTAGGTCAGCGTATGCTTTGGATGTTTCCATCTGGCGACGGACACCGTCGCCGACTTTCTGTTGGTCAGTGGAAATCCTAAGATAGCTGTATGCTTTGGTGGTCATGGTTGGTTTCTCTCGTATAGGAACCATTATAGTTAGTGGTTTATCTATTGATACCACAATCTCAACGGTCATATCGGTTGCGGCGAAATCCCCACTGCTCAGAGCATAGTCGCGTACCGCGTCCATAATCGAGATGCCGAATGACAGATTGAGCACCGCACCGTCACCGAAAGGCACGATACAGGCCTTGAACGTCGTGCGCGGAGGCGTGCGGAATACCAGCCGCAATGTGCTGCCCTGAAGTTTGAAAAGCGCCGCATGCCCGTCAATTGCACGCGGGCGTGTCACCTCGAACAGGTCCAGAAGTGCCTGACCCGACAGGTTATTGCCCGGCCGCAGCTTGTCCAGCGTCGGTCCGGCATGAATCACGCGGCCACAGGGTGACAACAACAGATGCATGGGGCAAAGCACGTCAAGAACAGGGCGCAGCCCGGTGATGGGCATCGGCGCCCCCGCTACCGCGGGCCTGTCCGGGTCCACGTCCGTCTGGCCGCATCCATCAGGACAACAGTGCTGCACATCCCGCTGTCCCGCGCCTGTCATCTATCCTGCCCGCCTGCCAAGGTCGAACTGCCGTCCGGCGCTATATCCTTGTTCTATCAAGGAAATTTCGATCACCTCACAGCCGGTCCTGCCGCTGGCAAGCTCGAGCACGACAAGCGCGCCATAATCATCTGCCATGGCGCGCAGCACCCCCATCATCACATGACCGAACCCTTGCAACGCTGTGTCAGGCCGATACGGCGCGCCGGTCATGCATTGCAGGCTGAAACGGTCTGCAGCGTGATCGTGCAGTTCCAGTTCGGGCAGGTCCAGATCGGACACGGCCAGCCTTGCACGGTCGTGCAGATCGTCAAGCGAGTGCAGAAAATCGACATATCCCTCACCACCGAACCGCAACAGGCGGCGCAGCGCCTCGACATGCGGATGCGAGACAAGATAGGTGCCGATATCCTCAAGCATCTCGGCCTTGGGTCGTTGCAGCACGCATGCGCCTGCGTCGATCAGGCTTTGCGTCAGGGACGGGTCGTGGCGCAACAATGTCTCGAACCCCGCGCTGTCCAGTCCGGCATGGCGCAGCAGATTTTGCCAGACATCGCCGCCATGGGTGTCCGTCACGAAACACTGTATCGCCCCGTTGATCAGCGCATGCATGCAAATCCCTTCCCTCGCTTGGCCCGCTATCAGCAACACCATCGGAGCGAAGGTTTAAGATTTGGCCAATATCCTCAATTCGACACAGTTTCTGACAGGGCCCACATCCTCTTGTTGCGCGAAATATCCTCGGGGGGGCGTTCCATGCAATGGAACGTGGGGGGCAGACAGCCCCCCCCGCGCTTTGCGCCCGCGTGGATCAGAAATCGGTCGGCGCGCCGCCTTCTGCCTTGCGGCGGCTGACAAAGGCCAGCAATTCGTCATGAATGGCAGCGTCCATCGGCGGGGCCTCAAACTCTGCCATGATCTGGCGATAGATCCCGTGCGCGCGCTCATGCGTCCACACAGCGCCCGCGATGTCCCACGCCTCGTAATTGCGCCAGTCCGACAGAAAGGGCTGATAGAACGCCTTTTCATAGCGGTCCTGCGTGTGCTGGATACCAAAGAAATGCCCGTTCGGGCCGACCTCGCGGATCGCCTCGAGCGCCAGATCCTCGGGCGTGGTGGCGAAGGTTGCAGGTTCCATATAGCGCTGGATCTGTTGCAGGATCTCGCAATCCATGACGAATTTCTCGGGGCTGGCGATCAGCCCGCCCTCCAGCCAGCCAGCCGCGTGATAGACCATATGCGTGCCCGATTGCACCGCCGCCCACAGACTGTTCGAGGTTTCCCACATCGCCTGCCCGTCGGGCACATTGGCCGCACAGACACCTGAGGATCGCATCGGCAGGCCGTAGAACCGCGCCAGTTGTCCGGTCATCTGGGTCGCGCGCATATATTCGGGTGTGCCAAAGGCGGGCGCGCCCGATTTCATATCGACGTTGGAGGTGAATGTGCCGATCGCGCAGGGTGCGCCCGGCCTGATCCATTGCGCCAACGCAATCGCGCACAACGCCTCGGCCAGACTTTGCGCCACCGCCCCCGCCATCGTTACAGGTGCCATTGCGCCTGCCAGCGTGAAGGGCGTGACCACCAGCCCCTGCCCCCGCCGCGCCAGCCGCAGCCAGCCGTCCAGCATCGGGATGTCGTGCTTCAAAGGCGAGGTTGAGTTGATATTGGTGAACATGCGCGGCGAGGCGTCGAATTCATCGTGACTCAGCTCCCCAGCGATGCGGACCATCTCCATCACATCCTCGACCCGCTCCTTGCCCAAGCTATAGGCATGCGCGACTTTGTCGGTCAGGGTCAGCGTGTCGTAAAGCACGTCCAGATGCCGGACCGAGGCATGCACGTCCACCGGCTCCACCGGATAGCCGCCGATGAAATGGATGCAGTTGAAATACTGGCTGAGCTTGAGCAGATCGCGGCACATTTCGCGCGTGCCGGACATTTTGCGCCCCGTCGCCATATCCCAGTAACTGGGGGGCGAGGAGACATTGCCGAACAGGATATGCTCGCCCCCGATGGTGATCTGGCGCGCGGGATTGCGCGGGGTGATCGTCCATTGGCGCGGGGCGCGGGCGATCATCTCCATCACGAAATCGCGGCCCATGCGGACATTTTCGCCCGCGATTGTGCAGCCTGCCTCGCGCAGGATCGCAAGGGCCTCGTGGTTCAGGAATTCGATCCCGATCTCTTCGAGGATAATCATCGCGGCTTCGTGGATGGCTTGCACGCCTTCGGGGGGCAGCGGCTCGATGGGGCGGTCCACATTGACCGGCAAGCGCCATGGCATCTGGTCAACCGCCGCCGTTCCGCGCCGGATGGTGTTGCCAGCCCGACCGCCACTGCGCTTCTTGCGCTGCACCTCTTCCAACATATCGGGCCTCCTGTTGTTGAAACCCAGCAAACAACCCGGCGACAGTCCAGGCCTTTCCGATTGCGACCGATTGCGTCGCTTTTCGGGGATGAAGGTCAATAGACTGCGCCAGACGTCGCTCTGGACGCTGTTGCTGTACGGATCAGGCCAGAACGGGCGCGTCGATCCAGCCGGGGATATGGCCGATATCGGGCAGGACCGCATCGGCCAGCGGGGCCAGATCGGCGGTCAGCGCCGTGCCGGTCAGCACACCCAGCGTTTGCATCCCGGCCGCGCGCCCCGCGATCAGATCGTGACGGCTGTCGCCGACCATGACCACCCGCGCCGGATCAAGCCCCGTGCTGTGGCAAAAGGCCAGCAACGGTGCTGCGTCCGGTTTGGCCCCGTGGCCGCTGTCAAAGCCTGCGATGAAATCGAAATGCGCCAGCACGCCCGCCGATCCCAGATGCGCCAGCGCACCCGCTTCGGTGTCGTTGGTGATCACACCCAGCGCCAGCCCGCGCCCGACAAGGGCCGTCAGATAGGGATCAAGCGGCACAGCGGGGGCCAGCGGGGCCACGGCGGCACGCGCGCTCAGAAATACCTCGATCGCCTCGATGGATCGTTCCGGCAGGGCCGAGCCTATCGCCTCGGCCGCCTCGCGGTTGGTGCCGGCAATGATCGGGCTATCCGGCAGGAAGGCACCCGCCGCCAGATCAAAAACCGCCGCATCGGCGATGCGCTGCGCGAGGGCCGGATCACCGCCCGACAATTCGGTAATCACGCCCAGCGCCCAGACGTCCCATGTCGCACGGAAATCGAAAAGCGTGCCGTCCTTATCGAAAATAATACCGTCTACCCGCATTTGCTCTGCCCTTCGCCCTGCCTGTCGCCAGACAGACCTGCCGTCATTCAGCCCTGCCCTAAAGTGGCTTTATGACAGCGCGGTTACAAGAGCGTCGTGTGCTTGACTTTCCGCCCTTGATCCTGTGGCTTGGCGACATGGAAAAGACTGGACCCTACCGCCTGCACGCCTCGTTGGGCTATCACCTCTCGGTTGCCGCGCGCCTGCAGGAGCGGCGTCTGGACGAGCAGTTGAAAACACTTGGACTGACCCGCACGACATGGTGTGTCTTGCTGGCGGTCGGGAATGAAAACCTGTCTCAACCGTCAGAAATTGCTGAGTTTGTCGGCATTGACCGCACCGCAACCAGCCGCGCGCTGCGCCAGATGGAAGCGGATGGCCTGCTGGCGCGCTCCAGCGGCACCCAGGATCGCCGCACAAGACGGGTCGAACTGACCTCGAAAGGCTGCGCGGCGATTGCGAGCGCCACGCCCTTTGCACGCGACAATGCCGCGATCATGGCCGACAATCTTGCGCCCGGCGAACAGGCCGAACTGATCCGCCTGTTGGCCAAGCTGCGCCCCGAGGATGGCGCCCCGCTCAATACGCTTTGATCCTTGCGAAAGCCGGCTCAGGTCCAGTGCATCTGTGCGCCGCCCGGCAACTGCGCGCGCGCCCGCATCGGTGCGTCATAGGGCAAGCCCGTACTGTCACAAAAAGCAGTGATCCAGGCATCCTCGAGCATCAGAAAATCCAGCAATGCCCCCAGAAACGCCGGATCGCCCGCGCCGTTCTTCAGATCATCGACAGAGGCCCCGCTTGCGCCCAGAAACTGGCCCAGCACATCGTCATCGCCTGCCATCCAGCCTAGGGCCTGAATGGCCACCATCTCGGCGCGTTCCTGCTCGGATGCCATTTTTATCGCTTTCGGAAAGGGTTTCTTAACCACTCGCAATAGAAACTGTCTGCGAGCGGGAGGCAAGCAGGTCTCCTCGGCGGTGTGAAAGTGCAGGACCATGCCCGGCAAAATCTTGATCGTGGATGACATCCCGACGAACCGCATCCTGTTGCGGGTCCGTTTGTCGGCGGCATTCTATGATGTCGTGCAAGCCGCCAGCGCGGCAGAGGCGTTGGAGATGCTGGAACGGCACCACCCCGATCTGGTTCTGCTCAGCGCGGGTTTGCCCGATTTCGACAGTCTTGAGCTGTGCCGCCACATCAAAAGCCGCGGCGCGATGGTCATCAACGGCGACCCCGTGGCCGGACGTGACGCGCTGCCCCAGATCGCGGCGGGGCCTGACACCGGTGATATCTGTGTGCCGTCCACCCCTGCCGTGCTTGTCGTGGCCGCCGATGCCAGCCCTGCCTTGCGCCTTGCCGCCTTGGATGCCGGGGCCGAGGATGTGCTGACCCATCCGCTGGACGAGGTGATGTTGCAAGCCCGGCTTCGCAGCCTGATGCGTGTGGGCGAGGCGGCGCAGGAAACACATATGCGCGACACCACCAGCCGCGCGCTCGGCTTTGCCGAAGCGCAGGCGGCCTTTCCTGTCCCTGCACGCATTTGCATCCTGACAGATGGACCCGCCCCCGAACCGCCCTGGCAAGCAGGGCTCGGATTACTCAGGATCGGGCAGATCAGTTCCCACGACAGCCGCAGTTTCTTACGCGAGGTGACGCAAGGTGCGATGCCCGATCTTTGCGTGATCGTGCTCGGCTCAGGCCACCAACCTGCGACCGGATTGCGTGTGGTGTCGGGATTGCGCGCCCATCCCGAGACGCGACATGCCGCCATCATGGTGCTGCTGGAGCAGCCCGACAGCCAGCTTGCAGCCGATGCACTGGATCTGGGCGCAGGCGATGTGATGGCGGGCAGTATCAGTCCTGCGGAACTGGGGCTGCGGATGGATCGGCAGATCCGGCGCAAACGCATGGCCGACCAGTTGCGCAGTACATTGCGTGATGGTCTGCGCGCAGCAGTGACCGATCCGTTGACGGGACTTTACAACCGCCGCTATGCCCTGCCGCATCTGGCGCGACTGGCCGAACATGCCACGCAAAGCAGGCGGCGGTTTGCCGTGATGCTGGCCGATCTGGATCATTTTAAATCCGTCAATGACCGCTACGGCCATGCAGGTGGCGATGCTGTCCTGATCGAAGTGGCGCAACGGTTGCGCGGCAATCTGCGCGCCGTCGATATGGTGGCCCGCATCGGCGGAGAGGAGTTTCTGATCGCCCTGCCAGATACGGACAGGGCCGAGGCACGGATCGCGGCGCGCCGTCTGTGCCGCATCATCGCGCAGGACGGATTTCACCTGCCCGGTCAGGATGGTCCGGTTGCTGTCACCCTCAGCATCGGCGTGGCGATGGGGCTTGGTGCAGGGGATCAGGGTGCTGAACCGCTATCCGACAGGGTGCAACGCCTGCTGCACGAGGCGGATCAGGCGCTTTACGAAGCCAAGGCCTGCGGACGCAATCAGGTGACAATCCGCAAACCTGCGGCCTGACCGGACTGTTGCGCGCGTGGTGTCACTCCGCGTGGCGTCACTAAGAAGGGCCGGAGCGGTCTTTCGGACGCGACTCGCGCGGCGTGTCCAGCCGCTCTGCCAGACGGTCAGCAAAGGCCGCACGCTCGGCTTGGGTCATTGCCTCGATCTGCGCCAGCAACAGGGTCTGGCCTGTTTCCTGACGCGCAATGCCTGCCGCGAACTGGCGGTCCATGATCGCGCGCACCAGTGACGGATCAAACGGATCAGCCCGCAGCGCCTGCACCACCGTATCGAATTCGGCACGGATCTGCGCACGGTCAGGCCGCCCCTCGCCCTGCATCCCGCGCAAGGCGCGCCAGATCTCGCGCCGATCCTCGCGGCTGAGCGCCGATGTATAGGGCCCGCCAATCTGGTCAACCCGCATAGGGCGTTGGTCTTTCATACCGCTGTGACGCAGCATGGCCCCAACCGCAAGCCCCGCAACAGCAAGGTTCAGCGCCAGCGAGGCAAACAAAAGCACCTTGATCCAGCCGCGCATCGGTGTGCGCAACGGTGCGTCGGGTGAGGCAGGATCGGTTGGAAATGTCATACTCAGCCCTCGCTCGGATCCATTGCTACGTCAAAGTCCAGTTCCGGCATCAGATCGACAAGATAGCCGTCGGTCTGTGCCGACTGACCGAGCAGCGCGACGGTCACATCCCCAAAAGCGACCGGTGCGCTGAACCCGACAAACAGACCCGTCACCCCTGCCGTTGCCAATCCGCCCAAGGCAGGCCAGCCGCCCAGCGCATCGCGCAGTTGCATCCACAAAGGCACGCGCCGCGGCTTGATCCGCACAGGCAAGTGCGATCCGGCATGCGCGGACACGCGCGATCCGACCTGCGCTGCCATTGCGTCCGCCAGCACGCGCGCCATCAGCGCCTCTGACGGGTCGGGCATCTCGCGCCGCGCCGCGTCAAAGAAAGGTTCAAGCTCCGGGTGGTCGTTCCGGTCCTGATTTTGATCACTCATCGCGATACCCCAATTCTGCGCGCCGCCCGGTCAATGCCGCCGTAAGTGCGCGTTTGCCCCGGGCGATCAGACTTTCGACCGCCTCGGCGCTGATGTCCATAACTTGGGCAATCTCGGGATTGCCCAGTTCCTCGATATGGCGCAGCACCACAGCCTGCCGCTGCCGTTCCGGCAGATCATCCAGCGCCGTTTGCAACGCCTGCACGCGGGTCTTGTCCTGCATGCCCTGCATGACACTTGGCGCGCCGTCCTCAGGCTCTGGCACAGAATCAAGCGCCACCCCACGCCGTTTGCGCAACCGGTCCGTCGCCAGATTGGCCGTGACACGGTAAAGCCACGTCGTGACTTTCGCCTCGCCCTCGCGCCAGTCCGGTGCGATCCGCCACAACCTGAGCAGCGCCTCTTGCGCCACATCCTCGGCCTCGGCGCGGTCACCCAGAAGGCGCAGCGCATGGGCAAAGACACGCGGTGTCAGGCGCAGGGTCAATGCACGCGCCGCCGCCGCATCGCCAGACGCAAAGCGCCTGAGCAGCAGATCATCTGCATCGTCCGATCGGGCGTCAAAAGGCATGTGCATTGTCCCTTTGGCCTATCCTGTCCCCGCGGTATCGGCAATTCAGTGTGCAATACATTGCTTTGCCATCATCTTGTTCTGCCATGATCGGGGCGGCCCTGCCAGACCGCCCCTGTCTTGCACCCTGACTGATCAGTCAGCCAGTGGTGCCGGACGGTCGCCACGCGGGCCACGTTCGGCCCATGCAGCACGGGCGGATTCCATCTCTTCGCGCGAAATCGCGCCATCGCCATCGGTATCGACCCGCTTGAGCATACGCTCGAACCGGTCGCCACCACGCGGACCCGCGCGCATTTCCTCGGCGGACAGCTTGCCGTCCTTGTCAGTGTCCATGCGTTCGATCATGCGCGAGCTACGCTCCTGCATCCGCGCGGTGGCCTGCGCCAGCATCTGCGCCTGCAACTCGGCCGCGTCGACAAATCCGTCACCATTGGTATCGGCAGTGTCAAAGCGCGCGCCGGCATGGGCCTCCATCTCGTCGGCTGTGATCTTGCCGTCCGCATTGGTGTCCATCTCGTCGAAGGACATCATCGCGCCGCGCTCACCCATCGCGTGGCCACCCATCGAATGCCCCCCCATACCGCCTTTGCCATGGGATGCGGCGATACCGACAGCGGCGGTTCCTGCCAGTGCAAGGGCTGTCAGGCCCGAAATCAGAATAGCACGTTTCATGGTTGTCTCTCCAGTTTGCTTGTCGTGAAGCACCGGCTTTCTGCCTGCGTTCTACATCTGATACGCACCGTGCCTGCGCTTCCGTCGCAACCCGCCGCACTTTTTTCGATGTGGTCGCCAAAGCCGGAACCGCCCTGTTTTGCGACATGAAGACGCGGAACAGGCATCGGTCCTTTCCTCCTGTGGCCAATTCGTCGATGGTCCCGCCTTGACCCAGAACCGAGGCTGATATGCGCGATTCGTTGTCCACCCCTGTCCCAGAGCAGACCGTCGATCCTGCCATCACCACCCAGGTTCGCGAAAGCTGGCCCGCAATGCGCAAAGGCTGGTGCGGCAAATGCCCCAACTGCGGCAGCGGTCCCTTGCTGAGCGGCTATCTGACCGTGCGCAAATCCTGCGCTGTGTGCCGCGAGGAATTCCACCACCACCGCGCCGATGACGGCCCCGCCTATCTGACGATCCTGCTGGTCGGGCATATCATGGCCCCCCTGCTGCTGATCGTATTCGAGACCTTCCGGCCTGAGCCGCTGATCCTGTTCACCATCTTCGCCCTTGGCTCGGTCGCCCTCTCACTCTACCTTCTGCCCAGATTGAAAGGGGCAATCGTCGGCCTGCAATGGGCGCGCCTGATGTACGGGTTCGCCAAAGCCGCGTAAGCCCCTTGAAATGAAGGGGACAACATGACCATCGACAAATCAGCCATTCGCAACGCCGCGACCGTGATCGTGCTGCGCAACAGGCATGATGATCCGCATGTCCTCATGGGTCAGCGCGGATCAAGTGCGGCTTTCATGCCCGACAAGTTCGTCTTTCCGGGGGGCGCTGTTGATGATGAGGACCGGTTGGTGCCGCTTGTGACACCGCTACCAGATCTATGCGCGGGCCGTTTATGCGATGACGCGCCGCCGGATCTGGCCCATGCGCTGGCCGCTGCGGCCATCCGCGAGTTGTGGGAGGAAACGGGCCTTGTTCTTGGGGCCAAGGGTCTGTGGACCAGCCCGCCCCCCGACTGGCAGACATTCGCGCAAACTGGCCACATGCCCGCTGCCCATCCGTTGCAATTCGTGTTCCGTGCCGTGACGCCACCGGGCAGGCCACGGCGTTTCGATGCGCGGTTCTTTCTGGTGGACGCAGGTGATCTTGCCAGCGATCCCGATGATTTTGGCGCAGCCTGTGACGAGCTTTCGCATCTGCAATGGATACCGCTGCCGCGCGTGCGCGAATTCGATCTGCCCTTCATCACCGAAGTTGTTCTGGCCGAAGTCGCAGCCCGCGCCCGCGAGACCGAGCCGCCCGCCTCGGTGCCGTTTTTCAAGAACTCCGAGGAGGAAAGCCTGTTCCTGCGTCTTAAAGGAATAGGACCAATGACAGGACGCTCACACTGATCAGCGCGATGCCGACCGCCTCGCGCCGGGTGAATTTCTCGTTGAAAAACAGGATCGACGCGGCCAGCAAAAAGATCAGCTCGACCTGTCCGACGGCTTTGACATAGGCCACGTTTTGCAGCGTGAAGGCGGTGAACCAGCACAAGCTTCCCGCCATCGAGGTCAAGCCGATCCAGACCGCGCGCCGCCGCGCCGCGATCACGGCGCTGATCTGTCCCGGCTCGCGCCAGCGCAGCCACAACGTCATCGCAATGGTCTGTGAAGCTGTCACAGCGCCCAGCGTGACCATTGCCCGCAGGAAGGGATCATCGCTGGCCAGTTCCAGTGACGCGCCGCGATAGGTCACGCTGGACACCGCAAAAAGCGCGCCCGCAAGCAAGCCCAACCCCGCTGCGCGCGACGCCAGACGCCGCAGCCAGTTCCCCGAAAGTCCCGGAGTGCCAGATAGCACCAACACGCCCACAAGTCCCAGCAGGATCGCCGCCAGTCCGGCAGGCGTGACCCTTTCGCCCAGCACCAGAAGCCCGGCAAAGGCCGTCAGGACCACCTCGGTATTTTTGAAAGTGATGCCCACGGCAAAGTTGCGTTGCCGGAACAGCGCCACCACACAGATCGTGGCAAGGATCTGCCCCAGCCCGCCCAGCAGCGCATAAATCCAGAACAGCCCCGACATTGCAGGCAGGTCGATGCCACGCGAGTATAAATAGACCGCCACCAGCACCAGAACCAGCGGCGCGGAATAGACAAAGCGCGCGAAGGTGGCCCCTGCAGTTGACAGAGCCCCCATGCTGATCTGTTTTTGCAGCATAAAACGGGCAGTCTGAAAGCCCGCAGCAAGGATTGTAGCGATGACCCATGTTTCCATGGGCGCTCTCATGCCCTCAAATCACGGACGGCGCCAGAGGGGATGCGGCACAGGGTCCTTGGGTTTCCAAAGATAGCGGCGGAACACCTCGGCGTAGGAGGCAAACATATAGCCGTCATTGCGCGCCAGATAGCGCGCGCGATTGGCAAAATACAACGCAGGCAAGCGATACCATGGCAGCTTGGGATGCATGTGATGCACCACATGCAGGTTGTTGTTCAGAAACAAAAACGCCAACGGGCCGCGATCCTCGATGATCACGGTGCGACCGCGCGCGCGCAGATGCGCCTGATGCTCAAGAAAGGTGCGGATCTTGAGGATGGACAGCGCGGCATAGCTGGACAGCACCAACGCCCACAGCGGCATTTGCCCCAGTGCCACCATCCACCAGATCACCAGCGCCAGCGCAGGGATATGCCACAGCCAGCCCGCCAGTACCGTTCGGTCTCCGGCACGGATTGCGCGCCAGTCCGTTGTCATGAACGCCACCTGCCCGATCAACGGCCCGATCAAAAGTCGCCCGATCAGACGGTTGTTCAGGTTCAGCGCGGCTTGCGCGAGCGGTGACATGCGGTTCCAGACACCTTGATCCAGATAATTGCTTTCCGGATCGTCATAGGGATCGGTCAGGATCGCATCGGTGTGATGCGCCAGATGGGTGTCGCGAAAGCGCTGGAAAGGTATGCACAATGTCAGCGCAGGAAAAACCAGCGCTTCGTTCACGGCGCGGTGCCGGAACGGATGCCCGTGCAGCACCTCATGAGAAAGCGAGGAATGCAGCACCGCCGCCAGCGTCACCAGCACCATGCCCAGAGGCAGGAACCATGACGCGGCCCAAGTGGTGCCGACCGCCCAGACCGCATAGCACAGGATCAAAAGGCCAAGTGTCGGCCATTCAACAGTATTCAACGATACCAGACGCGTTTTACTGCCCATATTTACCTGCGGTCATCATCACGCCCCAGACCTATGCCGCACCACTGCTTGTGTGAATTCTGAATATGATTAACAAAACACGACAGATGTGATAGTTGTCACCATATGCGACAGATCATCGACAAACGCCAACGTGCCATCCAGTTCCGCCAGCGGCTTGCCACCGCGATGGACCGCAAAAACCTGAGCCAGAGCGCGCTGGCCCGCCAAATCGGTGTTGACCGCTCGACCCTGTCGCAACTACTCGGCGGCGATGGCGCACGCCTTCCAAACGCGCAGGTGGTGGGCGAATGTGCAGCGGCCCTTGGCGTATCGGCGGATTGGTTGCTCTCGCTATCGGACAGACCCGAAAGTGCCGCCGATCTGATGGCAACCTCGCTTTCGCTGACCGAGGCACCGCGCGCCCTTGTGGACGAGCAGATTTTCAGCTGGCACCGCGAGGCAGCAGGCTACAAGATCCGTCATGTGCCAGCGGCACTTCCCGATATGCTCAAGACCCAGACCCTGCTGGAATGGGAATACACCCCCCATCTGGGGCGCACCACAACGCAGGCGATCAACGCTTCGCAGGACCGTCTGGACTGGATGCAGGGGGCGCATTCGGATTATGAGATCGCCCTGCCCCTGCACGAGATGGAAAGTTTCGCCTTAGGCCACGGCTATTACGGCGGCCTCTCGGCAGATCTGAGGATAGAACAGATCGACCGTTTCCTGTCACTGCATGACCAGAATTACCCCGGCTTGCGGCTTTATCTTTTCGATGCCCGCCGCGTCTATTCCGCGCCGATCACGATTTTCGGCCCGCTTCTGGCCGTGCTCTATGTCGGACGCAACTATGTGGCTTTCCGCGACAGCGAAAGGGTGCAGGCATTCACCCGCCATTTTGACCATCTGGTTCGAGAGGCCAGCATCACCCCGCGTGACCTGACAGCCCATTTGCAGGCTTTGCGCGCAAGGATCACCTGATTGCGTTTCAGTTCAGCCACTTAAAGCGCGCTCTGAAGCCGCGTCATATCATAGCCATACCAGTCCAAAATCTCGAGTGCGGCGCGCAGACGGTCGGGGGCGGGTGTTGCACTACGGTCCAGAATAAAGGCTTGCGAGCCGGACGGTGTGCCAAGAACAGCGGTGCGGAAACCCTCATCCACCCAGAGCAGCCAGAGTTCCTCTTGCTGGCTCTCCTGCCCGATAGCACGGAACCGCCCAGCTGCGGCCAGATCATAGACCTGCCGCTGGGTGACGCCATCCGCACCTGTGACATCAGCAACAATCTGGCCCGTTGTGGTGGTGCGGTACAGATACCGCGCTGACGCAGGCGTCTGGCCGGATGCTGTGAACGCCGCAACGCGCACCCATTCACCCGCAAAACGCGCGGTGTCAAAGCGCGACGTCGACGCGAAAGGGGCCGTGGGATCACGAAATCCCCGTTCAGGTGCAGGTGCAGGCGCTGCACAGGCAGCGATCAGGACCAGCACCAGCAGGGCGGGTATCGTGCGGATTGTGGCGATGGGCATGAACGCTCCTGTCGGTGCGGGAACCGCCCCGCTGCACCGGTACCCTATGGCTGTGCGGGCATGTCCTGCAAGGCGATAGCGGCGCGCAGCCTTAAGCGGCGCGCAACCGCCGTACCGCCCACCAGCTTGCCGCCGCCATCACACCCGCTGTGCCAAGGCACAACGGAATCCCGCCGATCTGGTAGGACAAGCCTGACAGCAAGGTACCCAAAAGCCGCCCCGCTGCGTTGGACATATAGTAAAACCCCACATCCATCGTCACCCGTTCGGCACTGGTGAAGGCCAAAATCAGATAGGAATGCACCGCAGAATTGATTGCGAAGACAAAGCCGAAGGCCAGCAATCCCGCCACAAGCGTCAATGTCAGCCAGTCCGCTGGCGCGCCAGCCATGGCAGCCAGCCCCGCCAGCACCAGCGGGATCGGCACCAGAAACCCTGCCCAGCGGATCGCTTGTGCGACAATCTGGTCCTCGGGCTTGGTCGCGGCGCGCAGCAGGCGCGGCGCGCTGGCCTGCACCGCGCCGTAGGCGATGATCCACACCGCCATGAAACTGCCGATCAGGAAAAATGCGGCGCGTGCGCCCTCGGGCGTGCCATCTGACAGAACGGACTGGAAATAGATCGGGATGCCAACCACGAACCAGACATCGCGCGCCCCAAACAGGAACATCCGCGCCAGTGACAGTTTGTTGATGCGCGCATCCGTCGACCAGACCTGCGCGAATTTCGCATCCTTGCGACCCACAGGCAGGCCCGCAGGCATGAATAGCGCCACCGCAATCAGGATCGTCAGCAGCACCGCCGCCATGGCCCAGATCGCGGGCACGAAACCCACCAGACCCAGCAGCACCGCCCCCAGAAAGAAACCCGCCCCTTTGAACGCGTTTTTCGATCCGGTCAGCAGCGCCACCCAGCGGAACAGCCCGCCATCGCCCTTGGGGGCCAGCACCTTAACCGCCGATTTCGATGCCATCTTGGCCAGATCCTTGGCCACACCTGATGCGCCCTGCACCGCCATGACGAAGGCCACAGAGACCGCCACGCTCCAGCTTGGGTCCAGTTGCGCCAGCACGGCCAGCGCCGCGATCTGGATCGCAAGCCCCGCATAAAGCGTCACTGTCAGCCCGAAGCGCGCCGCAATCCAGCCTGCGGACAGGTTGGTCACGATCCCCGCCACCTCGTACAGCAGGAACAGCCATGCCAGTTGCACAGGCGAAAACCCAAGCGCGTTGAAATGCAGCAAGACCAGCATCCGCAACGCACCATCCGACAGCATGAAGGCCCAATAGGCTGCGGTGACCGCCACATAGGCGCGCAGGCCGGATGGTGCGGGGTCGGTTGTCACGCTCACATCGCCCCTGCAACCATGCGGGCGATATCGGCCATCCGGCAGGTATAGCCCCATTCGTTATCATACCAGACGTAGATCTTCACCTGTGTGCCGTTGATCACCATGGTCGATGGCGCATCAATGATCCCCGAACGCGGATCGCCGCGATAGTCGCAAGACACCAGCGGACGCTCCTCATAGCCCAGAATACCTTTGAGCGTATCTTCGGAGGCGGCTTTGAACAGGTCGTTCACCTCCTCGACGGTGGTCGGGCGCTCGACCTCGAACACGCAATCGGTGATCGAGGCGTTCAGCAGTGGCACCCGCACGGCATGGCCGTTCAAGCGGCCTTTGAGTTCGGGATAGATCAGCGTGATCGCCGTGGCGCTGCCAGTGGTCGTGGGGATCAGGTTCATCAACGCAGACCTTGCGCGCCGCATATCCTTGGCGGGACGGTCCACAATGGTCTGTGTGTTTGTCACATCATGTATTGTTGTTATTGATCCGTGTTTTATGCCGATATTCTCATGCATCACCTTCACAACGGGGGCCAGACAATTCGTGGTGCAGCTTGCCGCCGTCACCAGATCATGCTGCGCCGGATCATAGAGGTGATGATTGACCCCGTAGACCAGATTAAGCGCGCCGCCATCCTTGACGGGCGAGGACACGATCACCTTTTTTACCCCCGCCGCATAATAGGGCGCGACCTTTTCGGCGGTCTTGAACACACCTGTGCAGTCGAGCACCAGATCGACGCCCAGTTCGGCCAGCGGCAAATCCTCGATCCGTTTATGAGAGGTAACCTGCATGCGTTGGCCATTCAGCGTCAGGGTGTCGGCATCATGGGCAATCTCGCCATTCCAGCGGCCATGCACGCTGTCGAATTCCATCAGCAAAGCATGCTGTTCGGGCGTGCCGGACGGATCGTTCAGCAACACGATCTGCCCCTGAGCAGGGTCATCCGCCAGTACGCGCAGCAGCAGTTTGCCGATCCGCCCAAATCCGTTCAACGCAATACGGGTCATGTCGTCTGTCCTGTGGTTTTGGCTTCAAGGCCGATATCATCTATCTGTTTTTGCAAACTGATCCGGTCCAACTGATCCATTGGCAGGGCAACGAAAGCCCCGATCCGGCGGCGCAGCGCGTCAAAGGCTGCGGCGAAGGCCAGCGCCTGTTCGGCCTCAGTCCCTGTCTCCTTGACCGGATCCGGGATACCCCAATGCGCGCTTAAGGGATGGCCGGGCCATGGCGGGCATTCCTCGGATGCGGCGCGGTCACAAACGGTAAAGACGAAATCCATCACAGGCGCGCCCGCGCCCTCGAACTCCGACAGGTCCTTGGAGCGCAGCCCCGCGCCCGACAACCCCGCCTGCCGCAACAGGTCCAGTGCGCGGGGATGCGGGGTGCCGCGCGGAATGGTGCCTGCGGAATACGCGCGAAAGCGGCCCTGCCCCATGTCATTCAATAACGCCTCGGCAAAGATCGAGCGCGCCGAATTGCTGGTGCAGATGAACAGCACGTTGAACATTCCAGTCTCCTGTCGTTGTGGGGAAAACATCATATGCGCAGGAAGACTGGCGCAAAGTTCAGGCCGCCCGCGACAGCAATCATCGACCAGATATGTAACAAGCATACCTGTGCGTTCGAGATCGACGCTGTAGAACAACGAGCGCCCCTGCCGGTCGCTGCGAACCAGACCTGCGCGTTCCAGATCGGACAGGTGATGCGACAATGTGTTCTGCTTGAGATCCAGCGCCCCGGCGATCTCGGTCGGGCGCACGCCCTGCGGAGCGTGGCGCATGAGCAACCTGAACACGGACAGCCGCCCGGCATGACCGAGCGTTGCAAAAGCGGTGATGGCAAGGTTCATATCCATATTTCCTAAATACCGGAATTACAGATATGATCAAGCCGATTCGACAAACGTCAGTAAGGCAGCGGATGCAGCTTGTGCAGCGCGTCGATCCGCTCGGCCAGACCGTCAGGCAAGACCAGCCCTGCCCCCGCCAACACGTGATCGAGTTGCGCCTGTGTGCTGGCCCCGAAAATCACCGAGGTCATGAAAGGCCGCGCAGCACACCACGCCAGCGCCATATGCACAGGATCGACCGCGCATTCGACTGCCAGATCAAGATAGGCCTGCACCGCGACAAAGGCGCGATCTGTCAGACGCCCCCCCAGATCTGGGGTCCGGCTGCGGCGCGAGCCTTCGGGAACCGCACCACCTTGATACTTGCCCGTCAACAGCCCTGCCGCCAGCGGCGAGAAGGCCAGCAGGCCCACATCCTCGTTCACGCTCACCTCGGCCAGATCGGTGTCAAACATCCGGCACATCAGCGAATACTCGTTCTGGATCGAGGCCACGCGCGGCCAGCCCTTCTCGTCGGCGATCCGCGCCCATTGGGTGGTGCCCCATGCACTTTCGTTCGACAGGCCAAAATGGCGGATATTGCCCTTGTCGACCTGCCGTTGCAGCGCCTCCAGCGTGTCTTCCATATGCGCGATCGTCTCGGCACGGTTCTGGGCGGACGGATCATATCCCCAGTTGCGCCGGAACATGTAGGACCCGCGATTGGGCCAGTGGAACTGATACAGGTCGATCACATCGGTTTTCAGCCGTTTGAGCGACGCCTCGACAGCGCTCGGGATCGATTCAGAGGAAATCGGTGCCCCGTCGCGGACATGGGCCATCCCCTCGCCGCTATGTTTGGTGGCAAGGATATAGTCACCGCGCCGCGACGGGTGTGCCGCTTGCCAGTGACCGATCACCTGTTCCGTCAGACCGATGGTGTCCTTGGCGACAGGGTTGACCGGATACATTTCCGCCGTGTCGATGAAATTGATCCCGTGATCCAGCGCGGTTTCGATCTGGCGATGGGCGTCGGCCTGCGCCGTCTGGGTGCCCCATGTCATCGTGCCAAGGCACAGCTCGCTGACCATCAGGCCGGTGCGGCCAAGCGGGTTCATTTTCATGGGTCATTTCTCCTGCGCGGGTGGCTCGTGGCGGACCCTAGCGTTTTTTCCGGCAGGGTCACCCCCCGAAATCCGCAGAAATCCGTCTTGGAACAAAACAGGAACGTGCTAAGATGGAGACATGACGATTCCCCTGAGCCCCGCCCTGCTGACCCGCGCCCCGCATCGCGACCGACCCACGCTGCTGCTGGCGGATGATATCCGCCTGACACTGGCCCGCCTGCACGAGGCTTGCGGCCCCGCAAGGCGCAGCTTTGCCATCTGGCTGGCCGGTCAGGTGCAGCACAAGGGACCGGGACCGGTGATCTGGATCGCGCCACGCCACCTGCCCGACCGTCCCAATCCCGACGGTGTGGCAGGGCTGGCCCGCCCCGAAGGATTCATCCATCTGACCCCGCAACGCCCCGAGGATCTGCTGTGGTGCATGGAGGAAGCCTTGCGCAGCGGGGCCGCCCCGCTGGTGGTGGCCGATCTACCCGCCCCCCCCGGTCTGACGCCGGTGCGGCGGCTGCATCTGGCCGCCGAAACCGGCGCGGCCGAGGGCACATGCGCGCCCATTGGCCTGATCCTGACACCGAACGAGGGCGGCGCGCCCGGCGTGGAAACCCGCTGGCACATGGCCCCCGCCCATAGCCCGACGCAGCAAGGCTGGACTCTGCGCCGGTTGCGCGCGCGTCAGGACCCGCCGAAAGACTGGCATCTGACGGGACCGGACCATGCCACAACCGGCGCGATCCGGACGCAGCGGGCAAGATGAGTATTTGAAGCAAGATGAAGCAAGGGCGCGCGCGAGGCGCTGCCAAAGACACAAAAGCTGACAAGCCCCCTTGCCATCCCCGACCGGATAGGCAGGACTGGCCCCATGCGCCTGATGATCTCTTTCGCGGCCCTCTTTTTGTCGGTCATCCTGCTCCAGCTCTCGACAGGGGGCGTGGGCCCGCTGGATGCGCTGTCGGGGCTGACGCTGGAATTTACCAACGCCCAGATCGGCCTGCTGGGGTCGGCGCATTTTTTCGGCTTTTTCATCGGTTGCTGGTGGGCCCCGCGCCTGATGGGCACCATCGGCCATTCGCGCGCCTTTGCAGCCTTTACGTCAGCGGGCGCGATCGGCCTTCTGGCGCATATGCTGGTGATCGACGCCTATGCATGGGCCTTGATGCGCGTGGCATCGGGCCTGTGCGTGGCTGGCTGCTATACGGTAATCGAGGCCTGGTTGCAGGCCAAGCTGACCAACGAGACACGCGGCCGCGCCATGGGCAGCTACCGCGTGGTGGATATGGGCGCCTCATTGGTGGCACAGATGCTGATCTCGGTGTTGGAGCCTGCCTCCTATGTCTCGTACAACCTGCTGGCGCTTTTGTGCTGCGCGGCGCTGTTGCCGATCACCCTGACGCGCACAGCCGAACCCGAAACCCCCGGTGCGCTGCGCCTGCGCCCGATGCTGGCGGTGACACGCTCGCCGCTGGCGGCAGCGGGTGTGGTGGTGGCGGCGCTGTCCAGCGCCTCGTTCCGCATGGTCGGGCCGGTCTACGGGCAAGAGGTCGGTCTGGCAGTGGAACAGATCGCATATTTCCTCGCGGCTTTCGTGGCGGGCGGCGCGCTGGCACAATATCCCGTGGGCTGGCTGGCCGACAAATACGACCGCCGCTGGGTGCTGATCTGGCTGTCTATCGCGTCGATCGCCAGTTCCGCGCTGACGGCCCTCACCGGTGATCTGGGCACGGCGGGCGTGCTGCTGACAGCCACCCTGTTCGGGGCCACGACATTCCCGATCTATTCCGTCGCCGCCGCCCATGCCCATGATTTCGCCGAATCCTCCGAACGGGTCGAGCTGTCGGCCGCGCTGATGTTCTTTTTCGCGCTGGGGGCGATTGCCGCGCCATTGCTGGCCTCGTTCCTGATCGAGGTTTATGGCCCCTCCGCGATGTTCGTCATGATCGGCACCGGACACGGGGCGCTGGTGATCTTTGGCCTGATCCGGATGCGGATGCGCCCGCGCGCGACCCGCCGCACCCGCTACGTCTGGGCACCGCGCACGTCGTTCATGATCGGGCGGCTGACCGGACGCACCCGCGACGATGACTGACGCGCAACCCGCCGCTGGAACGCCGCTGGAACCCTGGCGCACCTTGCGCTAAGGAAGGGCCAAACCGGACAAGGGTATGACGACATGGCACGGCACCTGATCACATCTGCGATCCCCTATATCAACGGGATCAAGCATCTGGGCAATCTTGTGGGCAGCCAGTTGCCCGCCGATCTTTACGCGCGATACCAGCGCGGACGCGGGGCCGAGGTGCTGTTTCTTTGCGCCACGGACGAGCATGGCACGCCCGCCGAACTGGCTGCGGCCAAAGCGGGCAAACCCGTCGCGGAGTATTGCGCCGAGATGCACGCCGTGCAGGCCGAGATCGCGCGCGGCTTCCGCCTGAGCTTTGACCATTTCGGCCGCTCCTCCAGCCCGCAGAACCATGCCCTGACCCAGCATTTCGCAGGGCGTCTGGCCGATGCCGGACTGATCCGCGAAGTCTCTGAGACACAGGTCTATTCTCCCACAGATGGCCGTTTTCTGCCGGATCGCTATATCGAGGGCACCTGCCCCAATTGCGGCTTTGACTCCGCACGCGGCGATCAATGCGACAATTGCACCAAGCAGCTTGATCCGGTCGATCTGATCAATCCGCGCTCGACCATTTCGGGCGCCACCGATCTGGAGCAGCGCGAGACCAAGCACCTTTACCTGTGCCAAAGCCAGATACGGCAGCAATTGCAGGACTGGATCGACAGCAAGGCGGATTGGCCGATCCTGACGACCTCCATCGCCAAGAAATGGCTCAACGATGGTGACGGCTTGCAAGATCGCGGCATCACGCGGGATCTGGACTGGGGCATCCCTGTCAAAAAGGGCGATCAGGACTGGCCGGGGATGGAAGGCAAAGTCTTCTATGTCTGGTTCGACGCACCCATCGAATACATCGCCTGCGGCGCCGAATGGGCGCAAGCGAACGGGATGGGAGCAGATGCCTGGGAACGCTGGTGGCGCACCGACAAGGGTGCGGCAGACGTGACCTATACCCAGTTCATGGGCAAGGATAACGTCCCCTTCCACACGCTCAGCTTTCCGGCAACGATCCTTGGCTCGGGCGAGCCGTGGAAGCTGGTCGATTACATCAAGTCCTTCAACTACCTCAACTACGACGGCGGCCAGTTCAGCACATCGCGCGGGCGCGGCGTGTTCATGGATCAGGCTTTGGAAATCCTGCCCGCCGATTACTGGCGCTGGTGGCTGTTGTCACATGCGCCGGAATCGTCGGATTCCGAATTCACATGGGAGAATTTCCAGACAAGTGTGAACAAGGATCTGGCCGATGTGCTGGGCAATTTCGTCAGCCGCATCACGAAATTCTGCCGCGCGAAATTCGGCGAGGAAGTGCCGGAGGGCGGCGAGACCGGCCCGCAGGAAACGGCCCTGATCGACGCACTGACCACCCGTCTGCGCGCCTATCAAACCTTCATGGACGAGATGGAAGTGCGAAAATCGGCGCAGGAACTGCGCGCGATCTGGGTGCTGGGCAACGAATATCTGCAATCCGCCGCCCCTTGGGTGACTATCAAGCAAGACGCGGGCCGCGCCGCCATGCAGACGCGCCTCGGCCTGAACCTGATCCGGCTTTACGCGGTGTTGTCCGCGCCCTTCATCCCCGATGCCAGCGCGGCGATGTTGGCCGGTTTGCAAACGGATGATGCAGCCTGGCCCGAGGGCGATCTTGGCGCGTGGCTGACCGCCCTGCCCGCAGGTCATGCCTTCACCGTGCCCGAGGTTCTGTTCGGCAAGATCACCGACGAGCAGCGCGAAGATTGGCAGACCCGCTTCGCAGGCATTCGCACCTGACGCACGAAAAAGGGGTGCGCCCGACTGATACACCCGTTTTCTACTTGCCGGAAATATCCGCAGGGGTCCGGGGCGCGCGCGCCCCGGTCGGCCCTTACGTCTTGAACACGCGGTAGATGGCCGGGATCACCAGCACAGTCAGCAGGGTCGAGGTGAACAGACCAAACAGCAAAGACAGCGCCAGACCCTGAAAAATCGGATCAGCCAGAATGACCGTGGCCCCGAACATCGCGGCCAGTGCCGTCAGCAGGATCGGCTTGAAACGGATCGCCCCCGCCTCCAGCAGGATATCCACCGGCGATTTGCCCGCAGGGTCGGTGTGCCGGATAAAATCCACCAGCAGGATCGAGTTGCGCACAATAATCCCCGCCAGAGCGATGAAACCGATCATCGAGGTGGCCGAGAATGGCGCACCCCAAAGCCAGTGGCCGAACATGATGCCAAGGAACGTCAGCGGCACCGGCGTCAGCACCACCAGCGGCACGCGGAACGATCCGAACTGCGCCACGACCAGCACATAGATACCCAAGAGCGCCACACCGAAGGCCGCCCCCATGTCGCGGAAGGTGACCCATGTCACCTCCCATTCGCCATCCCAAAGGATCGTGGGGCGGCTGTCGTCGATGGGTTGGCCGTTAAGAAGGATCAGGGGCTTCTCGCCCTCGGCCCAGTCCATCGCGTCCAGCGCTTTGCCCACTTCAACGATGCCATACAGTGGCGCCTCGAAGCGTCCGGCAAGCTCGGCCATCACCATTTCGGCGGGGCGTCCGTTGCGGCGGAACACAGGATAGGACATCACCTCCTCCTCGATCCGCACCACATCGCCCAGTTCCACCACGCCGCGTGCGCCGGGCAGGACATTGGCGGGGATCGGTGTGGACAGGAAACGCTCGTCCATAACCCGGTCGGACAGATCACGCGCCACGGTGATCGGGATCGGGCGGCGGCCATCCTCGCGGTGGGAATAACCGACCACGGTTTCGCCGTTCAGAATGCCGATCGTGTCGAAGACATCGCTTTCCTGTACCGCGAAAAATTCCAGATCGTCGGGCGAGATCAGCGCCCGCAAGCGGCGCGGCGGGTTGCCGAAACTGTCATCCACATCGACGATGAAATCGACACTCTCGAAAGCCGTCCGCAGTTTGCGCGCTGTCTCGCGGCGCGCCTCTGGCGTGGGGCCGTAAACCTCGGCCAGCAGGGTCGCCATCACAGGCGGACCGGGAGGGGGCTCCACCGTCTTGAGACTGGCCCCTTCGGGCAGGTCCAGCGCGGACAGGCGGTCGCGCAGGTCAAGCGCGATATCATGGCTGGCGCGTTTGGCATCCTTGGACAGGTTGATCTGCACATCGCCCATTTGCGGCTCTGCGCGCAGGAAATAGTGCCGCACCAGTCCGTTGAAGTTGAAAGGCGCCGCCGTGCCTGCATAGGTCTGCACGCTCAGCACTTCGGGCAGGTCCATCGCGATACGGGCCACAGATTGCGCCACAGCATCGGTGGTTTCGACCGCTGTGCCTTCGGGCATGTCGATCACCACGGCCAGTTCCTGCTTGTTGTCGAAAGGCAGCAGTTTTACCGTGACATGCTGCGTGTACAGCAACCCGAGCGAGCCGAAGGATAGCGCGGCCGTGACCAACAGAAAGGTCAGGCTGCGCGCCTTGGTGGCCAGAATGGGCCGCGCGACACGTGTAAAGCTGCGCCCCAGAAAGCCGCCATCGCCCGCATCATGGCCATGCATCGGGGCATTGCCCGCAATCTTGACCATCAGCCATGGGGTCACCATCACCGCGATAAAGAACGAGATGATCATCGCCGCTGATGCCACCGCTGGAATCGGGCTCATATACGGACCCATCAGGCCTGACACGAACAGCATCGGCAACAGGGCCGCGACAACCGTCAGCGTGGCGACGATGGTGGGGTTGCCCACCTCGGCCACCGCATCAATCGCGCGGGTCACGCGGTCGCGGTCGTCCTTCATCCCCCAATGGCGGGCGATATTCTCGATCACCACAATCGCATCATCGACAAGGATACCGATGGAGAATATCAGAGCGAACAGCGACACGCGGTTCAGCGTATACCCCATGATCCACGCACCAAAGAGCGTCAGCAGGATCGTGACCGGAATGACCACAGCCACCACGATGCTTTCGCGCCAGCCAATCGCCACCAGCGTCAGCAGGATGATCGACAGTGTCGCCAGAAACAGTTTGACCAGCAGCGTATCGGCCTTTTTCTGCGCCGTTTCACCGTAATTGCGGGTGATTTCGACAGCCACGCTATCGGGGATCAATGTCTCTTGCAGGGCGGCACTACGGCTCAGGATCTGGTCGGCAACCACAACGGCGTTCGATCCGGCGCGCTTGGCAAAGGCCAGCGTCACGGCAGGGCTGCGCGTTACGTCGCCATTCGCGTCGCGCGTCACATGCGACACGATCATGTCGGACATATCCGGCACAAATTCAATGGATGCCACATCGCCCACATAAACAGGGCGCGCGTCGCGTGTGGTCAGCAAAAGCCCCGCAATCTCGGAAGGGGCAGTAAGGCTTTGGCCCGCGACAAGCCCGATCTGCTGGCCACCGTCGCGCAGTTTGCCTGCATTCATGGTGCGGTTGGCCGATTGGACCTTGCCCGCAAGCTGCTGCAGCGTGATGCCATACATCGCCATGCGTTCAGGATCGGGCGCGATGCGGATCGCCTCATTCGCCTCACCTACGATATAGCTGAGGCCGACATCGTCCACGCGGGACAGGTCTGCGCGCAATTCGCGCGCCAGCCGTGTCAGGTCATTGGCGCTGATCTCGGCCCCGTTCTGGGCACCGTTCTGGACCCCGTCTTTTGCAGTCAGGGTCAGGGTCACGATGGCGACATCGTCGATCCCGCGCCCGATGATCAGGGGTTCGGGAATGCCCACCGGAATGCGGTCCATATTGGCACGGATTTTCTCATGCACCCGCAGGATCGCAGCATCGGACGACGTGCCCACCACGAAACGGGCCGTGATCATCGCCCCGTCATCCATTGTCTGGGAATAGACATGCTCGACGCCGTTGATCGCCTTGACGATGGTTTCCATCGGTTCCGAGACCAGACGCACGGCATCCTCGGCCTTCAGCCCCGGTGCCTGCAACAGGATATTGACCATCGGGACCGATATCTGCGGCTCTTCCTCGCGCGGGACGACCATCAGGGCGATGATCCCCATCGCAAGGGCCGCCAGCATGATCAGCGGCGTCAGGGGCGAGCGGATGAACCCGCGTGTCAGGTTCCCGGCAAGGCCCAGTGATTGCGGTACATCACTCATTTCAGCCCCACCGTTTCACCGTCCCGCAGGCCCGACAGAACCTCGCGCAGCATTACGCCGCCGACCTCGTGGCGCTGGCCAAGCATGACGGCACGCTCGCCTTGAAACGCGCCCTCGACCGTGACGAAATCCAGACCCGAGCGTGTGTTGATGGCAGTTTCGGGCACCAGAAGCACCGAACGCGACCCAACGGCCAAACGCACCAGCACACGGGCATCGACAAACGCCTCGTCCAGCCCCTCGACCGCAACATCGGCAATCACACGGCCATTCGTGATCTGTGGATAGATCCGCGCAAGACGCCCCGTGGCCCCATCGCCAGCGCCATCAATCTCGATATCGTCGCCTTCGGACAAAGCGCCTGCATGCCGTTCAGGTATAGCAAGCCGCAGGAAAAAGCCGCCACCGCCAAGGGTCGCCACCGCCTCGCCGGGCATGACAACGGCACCTGCCGCCGCAGGCACCGTCAATACCAGACCCGAAATCGGGGCCAGCACATCGCCTTCGCTTGCCTGCTGCTCGACAACCGAGCGTTCCGCGCGGGTGGCGTCGATCTGGCCACGCAGCACATCGACCTGTGTGCGAAGCGCATCCAGCCGTTGCACCGTGGTCACGCCGCGTTGCAACAGGGCCTCACCGCGTTCCAGCTCGCTTTGCGCGTTCCCGATCTGCGATTGCAGCGATTGCAACTGCGCATCGACCGAGCGCAGGCGCAGATCCAGCTTTTCATCCACGACACGTGCCAGCACCTGCCCCGCCTCAACACGGTCCCCCTCGACAACCGCCAAAGAGACCAGCGTGCCCCCCAGACGCGCCCTTGCAGGCAGCCGTGTCTGGGCTTCGATCTGGCCATAGACAGCTTTCCAGTCGGTGACCTGCTGCGCCGTGACGGTCAGGGATTCGGCGTATACCGCCGGAGCAAAGGCCAAAAGGCCAATCAGAGCAACAACTTGCGCTTTCATGTGCGCCTCCATAAGGACGGGGTGATCCGTGTATGGACCAATTTCATATTCCATATAGTGAATATTTGAATCAGGCACAATGGCACGGGCCGAGAAATCATTGTCCGGTCGGAACATCCGAAAATCCAAGGGAAGGTAGGTCACAAAAAACCGCGCCACCCTGACACAGATCAAGACAGGATAAAGTAAAGCCGAAAGAGGGACTAACTGGCGTTGTGACGGATCAGGCCACCTGCCCTATGAGGGACAATATGGCTTTCAACACAGTTTCGATATCTTGGCGCATGATCGGCTTGGGCAGATGCGTGTGAAACCCCGCCAACAGATAGCTGTCAACATCGTCGCGCAAGACATTAGCGGTGGCGGCAATCGCCATCGGGGCGTGGCGGTCATATTGCCTGTCACCTTCCCTGAGGGTGGCAAGCGTCTCGATACCGTCCATGCCGGGCATGGAAATATCGATCAGATAGGCGTCAAAACGCTGCATTCCGGCTAACCGGACGGCTTCATGCCCGTCTTCGGCCATGACGGGGCGCACACCGTAGCTTTCCAGCATGGCCTTCAGGACCAGACGGTTGATCGGATCGTCATCTGCACACAGGATCGCAAGCGAAGCGCATCGCCCCAGCCACTCTGCCTGCTCAGGTGCCAGAGTCTGTCCGTCTTGCGCCTGCACGGGTGCAGTGGCTTCCAACAAGGGCAAATTCAGCGAGATCGTAGTTCCCCGTCCGGGCTGGCTGTCGACCCAGATCTGCCCCCCCATCGAATCCACCAGCATCTTGACGATGCTCATGCCCAGTCCGGTGCCGCCAAAGCGCCGCGCCGTATCCGCCGATGCCTGCTGGAACGGAACAAAGAACAAGGCAAGCTGTTCCTGTGTCATGCCGATACCTGTATCCTTGACACGCAGACAGATCATGCCATCCGTCAGGCGCACCAGCATCACGGTAATCTCTCCGGCGCGGGTGAATTTCAACGCGTTGCTCAGAAGATTGTGAAGGATCTGGTTCAGCCGCATCGGATCACCCAGAACCAGCGGCATCGGATGAGGATCCACATGCAGCGTCAGCGCCACATTCTTGCTGGCTGCGACCCTGCGGTATTGCGCTGCCGCGCCATCAAGCAGGGCTTCCATATCCACAGGCATGACTTCCAGTTGGACCTGTCCTGCCTCGACCTTCGAGAAATCAAGCACCTCGTTTACGATGGACAGCAGCAGGTTCCCCGAATTCTGCAACTCTTTCAGCAGTTCCCGAGCCTCTCCTTTCTGGACATGCGGCTTCAGAAGTTCGGCCACACCGAGAATCCCGTTCAGCGGCGTGCGGATTTCATGGTTCATCTGGGCAAAGAATTGCGCCCGCTGCCTGGACATGGTTTCGGCTTTCAGCCGTGCCTCCTTGAGTTGGAAATTCAGCAGCGCCTCACGCTGTACGACCAGCGCAAAACCCCAGTAACTTGACGACACGCCAAGAACAAAGGCGATGGCAGCTGTGGTGTTCAGCAGCAGCACCCCATTCTCCGACCCCAAAGGCAAGGCCAGACGCGTCAGATAGGTCAGGCCAATGATCACAAAAGGGAAGCTGAGCAGCACGGCACCCCAGCGATCTGTCAAGCGCGTCAGGCGCGTGATATCGGCCGCCGCGCCAAGACCGACAATTCCGTTGATCACGGAAGAGGTGATCATCAGCATGGCTATGTCTTGATACAGCACTGCCAGAATGCCCTGCCCCAGACTGGCCAAGGCAGGAACCAGGATCACCCAGCGCCAGTCTACCCGCCCGCGCAACGCGTGGCGAAAGGCAGCATAGGCAAAAAAGATCCCGAAATGTGCACCCGAAATAATCAGGGCCGCACTCGCCGCGAAGGGCAAGAAGCCAACAGCCATCACTCCGACAACAGCGATCAGCAAAGAGAACGTGCTGGCAGCGTACCAATATACCGCTTCCCGAAAACGCCCGCTGGCCGTCCGCAGCAGATAGCCAACCAGCAGCAGCGAGATCGTAGTCAAAACGGCGGCCATACTCACGAACAGGCTGATATCAACTTGAGTACCCATGAATCGTTCGTACGCCTTTCCCGCCGCAACATACGGCATTGATCAGACCACACAAAAAGGTGTGTGAGTAGCCATTAAGCACATTGCCCTGCAATTACAGCAGAAAAAAGGTACGCCGTTATGTACGGTAAATCGTCTGCTGATTTTAGGTCCATTGCCCTTCGGCCACGCGCGTTTCCAAGGTGTCTGACAGTGCGGACCAAACCTGCCGTATCGCATAGCCTTCAAAATATCCGCCTGAGCGGCAGCTTGAACCAACAAGACTGTTCCGTATGACGCATGCGGCAGTGCCGTATGCGGCATAGAACAATGTCAAACGATGATCAGGATCAGCATCACAATCGACATGCCAATCATCATCAGGTTTTCGGTCAAGCTGACAAAGCCGAGGGGCACATTGGAATTGCCACCCACGCATGCGCATTTCAGTTCGCGTTTGTCGATGTAGACCGCCTTGAACACGCTCACCGCACCAATCGTCGCGATAAAAAGCGCAGCCGGTGCAGCAAGCGCTGTAAGCATCATACCCGTCATCAATATACCCGCCCCGGTTTCGACCCAAGGGTAGACATAAGCATAGGGCACCCATTTGCGTGCCAGCAGGTCATAGTTGAGGAACATGGTGGTAAAGCCCTCGATGTCGCGCAGTTTCTGCATGCCCAGAAGGATCATTGAGATGGAAATGAACCAGCCCAGCGTCTGCCACGTAATCGCCCCGAGAAAACCGATGGACAACGCCACTGCCGTCGCTGCGGCCACCGCAAACAGGTAGATGACCGGGCGATAGGTGGTGGCCTTGGGGTCGTAACCGGTAAGCTTTTCGCGCAAGTCCGAGTAACCGCCGATCCGTGCCCCTTCGATCCAAATCTGTGGCGTCGTGGGAACGTCGTATTTCTGTTTGAAAGCATCGACCTCGGACCGGTCGCGGAACAGGCGGTCATCGACCGTGTATCCCTTGCTTTCAAGCAGCCAGCGCGCCTTTTGTCCCGAAGGACACAGATGATCGGGCAGCGCCATGCGGAAGATCACGGCAGTTTTGCCGGTTGCATCGGCAGCGGGGTTGCTGGTGACATCGGCAACATCACGGGTGTCCGTTGGCATTTTGCGTCTCCTTTTTAAGGCATTTCACCCAATCCATTATACCTATAGGGGGTATATATCAGCATTGTCAATATACCCTCATAGGGTATAACTTCGCGATCACTGTGATGGTTCCGAAAAAGGAGCACTGCCCTATGAAAGCCAACAAGGAAAAGACGCTGGACCGCCTTGCCCGCCTTGAAGGGCAGGTGCGCGGCGTCGCAAGGATGGTCGAAGCCGACCGCTACTGCATGGACATCATGGCCCAGACAGCGGCGATCCGTTCGGCGGTTCTGGCAGTGGAAAAGCTGCTGCTGGAACACCACGCGCAGCACTGTGTCGAAACCGCGATCGAGAGCGGTGATCCGGAAGAACAACGGGCAAAGTTCGACGAGCTGATCGGGCTTTTGCAAAGGGCGTCCCGCTAGAACAGCGCGGGAACGTGACGCACCCAGACGCCAGCGCGGATCGCTTTGTGAGCGGCTGACCCACAATGGCAAAACGACCAAAGCCGCGCCGTCGTTGCCAAGGTAGCCAAGGGCGAACCCCAGCCAACGCTGCAACGCAGGCGCAAAATCCGTCTGACATCCCACACCCGACCCGAAACTGCCCTCATGGCCTCGCGTGGCAAAGCTGCGCACCCCCAAGATTGGCTAACGACGGCATATGGACCAACCGCCCTTGCCGTTCTTGAGATAGAACGGGTCGCAAAATCATTCAGTGAGCCGGAAGTTTCCAAGTAGCGTCATAGCCAAAGTGGATGGTTCGTCACCGTCAGGCGCTTGATGAAGTTAGGGCAGCCCACGAATGAAGAAATTTGGCCTAGATGCAACTGACATTCGCATCCTTTGTGCTGTGCAGCGGCATGGGCAGTTAAGCAAGACCAGGCTTGCCGAAATCGCCAATATCTCGGCCACACCCTGCTGGGCCCGCCTTGACCGGCTCAAGGCGGCGGGCTTCATCCGTGGCTACAACGCCGATATCGCGATCGAGCGGATCTGCGATGTCACGCAGGTTGTCGTCACTGTGTCGCTCACACATCACCGCAAGGCCGATTTCGACAGGTTTGAAGCATTTGTGAACAGCAAGGACGAATTCACGGAATGCATCGCCACGGGGGGCGGCATGGATTACGTCCTCAAGGTGATCACTTCCAACCTCACGTCCTTTCAGGCGCTGATGCAGGCGATGCTGGATGCCGAACTTGGGGTCGATCGCTACATGACCTACATCGCGACTCGGACGGTGAAATCCAGCCTTCCCAATCTGGTCAAATTGACCACGAAAGATGTCGTTTCACCCCGGCAGACCGAATGATCCTCAAAGCGCCTAAAAATTAGCCTGTTCAGGCTAAAGCCGCCAGTTTTTCAGCCCGCCCCTGCGTATCGTCCAGCCCTAGATTTGCGGCAGGTTCAAACGATCCCGGCCAGTCGGACCGGTGACAAGCAAGGGCGAAAAAAATGCACGCAGACGACTTCGGCTTTGGCACGCAGATCCGGAAATCCCCTTATTTCGACGCCACTGTCCGCTGGGGCGCCAAAGGTTTTTCCGTTTATAACCATATGTATATCCCGCGTGATTTTGGCGATCCGGAACAAAACTTCTGGAACCTCGTCAATGATGCGATCCTGTGTGATGTCGCGGTCGAGCGTCAGGTCGAGATCACCGGACCGGATGCCGCGCAGTTCGTACAGATGCTGACACCGCGGGATCTGTCAAAGATGGCGGTCGGTCAGTGCAAGTATGTCCTGATCACCAATGCCGAAGGTGGCATCCTCAACGATCCTATCCTGCTGCGGCTGGCCGAGGACCATTTCTGGATTTCTCTGGCAGACAGCGACATCCTGCTTTGGGCACAGGGTGTGGCCGTGCATTCCGGCCTCGATGTCACGATCACTGAACCCGACGTATCGCCGCTTCAGTTGCAGGGGCCGAAATCGGGCCTGATCATGCAGGCTCTGTTCGGCGACAGTATTCTGGACCTCAAGTATTACTGGCATCGCGAACTGGACCTTGACGGTATCCCGTTGCTGGTGTCGCGCACCGGCTGGTCCAGCGAGTTGGGGTATGAGATCTATTTGCGCGACAGCGCCTATGGCGATGCGTTGTGGGAACGGATCATGGCCACCGGCATGGAGTTCGGTCTGAAGCCGGGCCATACCTCTTCGATCCGTCGTATTGAGGGCGGGATGCTGTCATACCATGCAGACGCGGACATCAAGACCAACCCCTACGAACTGGGTCTGGACCGCCTTGTGAACCTCGATATCGAGGCCGACTTTATCGGCAAGGCCGCACTGCGGCAGATACAGCAGCAAGGTGTCAGCCGCATTCAGGTCGGTCTGATTGTCGATTGCGCGCCCATGGCGGGCCCGAACACCACCTTCTGGACAATCAACAAGGACGGTGCGGATATCGGCAAGGTCACATCGGCGGTCTACTCTCCCCGGCTTGAACGCAACATCGCGCTGGCCATGGTGGCGGCCGACCACGCGCATATCGGGGCAGAGGTCGAGGTCGTCACCCCGTCCGGTCCGACCCGCGCGACCGTTGTCGAGCGTCCATTCTACGATCCCAAGAAGAAACTCGCCGCTGCCTGAGCGCCTGGCCCATCAAGAGACCTGACACATGTCCGACCTTTCAATCCACCTGCACTGGCAGCGTGCGGAACCCGTGCTTTTGACCGGCAAGTATTCCAATGCTCATACGGTGCGTTTCAACAGCGACTATGATGTCACCGTGGATGCCGCCCCCGACTGGGGCGGCGATCCGGCCAACACCAACCCCGAACAGGCATTGGCCTCGGCCCTGTCGAGTTGCCACATGATGACCTTTCTTGCATTGGCGGCAAAGGCGGGCTGGCCGGTGGCGGGCTATAGCGATCATGCGGTGGCCCATCTTGGCAAGAACGCCAAGGGGCAGATGTCGGTCACCCGTATCGACCTGCACCCTGCGGTGCGTTTCGACGCGGGGTTTTCGCCGGATGACGCAGAGCTTTCAAAAATGCAGCACCGCGCGCACCGCTATTGCTTCATCGCCAACACACTGGCCGACAGTGTCGAGATCAACATTCTTCAGCCCGCAAGTTAGGAACCGACCCCATGCAGACCGGCGACATTCTTCTGCACGATCTGGACGCGGACGGTATCCTGCGTCTGACCCTGAACGATCCAAAGCGGCGCAACGCGCTGTCAGAGGCGATGCTGACGGAACTGGGCAAAGCCTTCGCGCAGGCCGGACATGACGCCGCCATCCGCGTCATCATCCTTGCCGCGAACGGCCCAGCCTTCTGCGCGGGTCACGATCTCAAGGAAATGACGGCGGGTCGGACGGGGCCCGACAGGGGGCACGCCTATTTCGCGCGGATCCTCAAACAGTGCTCTGCCGTGATGCAGGGCATCGTCACCTGCCCCAAACCCGTCATAGCCGAGGTCACAGGGGTTGCGACCGCTGCGGGCTGCCAGCTTGTGGCCAGTTGCGATCTTGCCATAGCGGCCGAGACTGCGACATTCAGCACGCCCGGGGTTCACATCGGGTTGTTCTGCTCGACACCTATGGTCGCGCTGTCGCGCAATGTTGCCGGCAAACATGCGATGGAAATGCTGCTGACCGGTGACATGATATCGGCTGACCGCGCGGCGGAAATCGGTCTGGTCAACAGGACCGTGACGGCAAAGGAGCTGCGCGATACCACCTTGCAGATGGCGCGCAAGATCGCGTCGAAATCAAGCATGACACTGGCCACCGGCAAGCGTGCTTTCTACGCGCAGCGCGACATGCCGCTACCGGAGGCCTATGCCCATGCCACGCAGGTCATGGTGGACAACATGCTTGCGCGTGATGCCGAGGAAGGCATCGGCGCCTTCATCGAAAAACGCACCCCCACGTGGGAGGATGCGTAAGCCAATGGACAATACCCCTTACAACACCGGTCTGGATCGCAATCCAGCGAATTTTCAGCCCCTGACGCCGCTCACCTTTCTGGAACGCGCAGCCAGTGTCTTTCCTGATCACACGGCCATCGTGCATGGTGCGCTACGGCGCAGCTATACCGATTTTTACCGGCGGTCGCGGCAGCTTGCCTCGGCGCTGACAGAATCGGGGATTGTACGCGGCGACACGGTATCTGCGCTGCTCGCGAACACGCCCGCGATGCTGGAATGTCATTACGGTGTGCCGATGTGCGGCGCGGTCCTGCATTCGATCAATACCCGTCTGGATGCGGCTGTCGTCGCGTTTCAACTTGATCATGCAGGGTCCAAGGTTGTGATCGTCGACCGCGAGTTCATGCCCTTGATCCAGGACGCGCTGGCGCTTGCCTCGGTCAAGCCGGTTCTGATCCAGTATGATGACCCTGAATTCACGGACCAGACCGCCGCTTTCGATGCCGTGGATTACGAGGCGTTCCTGTCCGGCGGTGATCCCGATTTCGCTTGGATCATGCCCGAGGACGAATGGGACGCGATTGCCGTCAACTATACCTCTGGCACGACAGGAGATCCCAAAGGTGTGGTGTCGCATCATCGCGGGGCCTATCTGCTGGCGCAAGGCAATGCGCTGACGTCCTCGATGCAGAAACATGCGGTCTATCTGTGGACCCTGCCGATGTTCCATTGCAACGGCTGGTGCTTTCCGTGGACGCTGTCGGCCATCGTCGGCACGCATGTCTGCCTGCGCCAAGTCAGGGCAGAACCGATCTGGGCCGCACTTGCCGACGAGGGCGTGACCCACCTTTGCGGCGCACCTGTTGTCATGTCATTGATGATCTCGGCACCCGACGAGGCGAAACGCGATCTTGGCCGTGTTGTTCAGTTCTTCACTGCAGCCGCGCCACCGCCCGAAAAGCTTCTGGCGGATATGAAGACAGCCGGTTTTGACGTTACCCATCTTTACGGGCTGACCGAAACCTACGGCCCCGCTGTCGTCAATGACTGGCATGAAAGCTGGTCCGCGCTGCCGCCAGCCGAACAAGCCGCACTCAAGTCGCGGCAGGGTGTGCGCTATCTGCCGCTGGAGCAACTTGATGTGCTTGACCCCGAGACAATGAAGCCCGTGCCGCGCGATGGCCAGACCATGGGCGAGGTCATGTTTCGCGGCAATGTCGTGATGAAGGGTTATTTCCGCAATCCGCAGGCTACGCGCGACGCCTTTGCCGGTGGCTGGTTCCATTCCGGCGATCTTGGCGTGATCCATCCTGACGGATACATCCAGCTCAAGGACCGCTCCAAGGACATCATCATCTCGGGCGGAGAAAACATTTCGTCAATCGAGGTCGAAGAGGTATTGTACCGCCACGGTGATGTACTGGTTGCGGCCGTTGTCGCCATGCCACACGACCGCTGGGGCGAAACGCCCTGCGCATTCGTCGAACTGTCTGCGGGCACAAATGCCGATGCCGACACGCTGCGGGATTGGTGCCGCTCTCATCTGGCGGGCTACAAGGTGCCCGGTCGTTTCATTTTCATGCCGATCCCGCGCAGCTCGACGGGGAAGGTCCAGAAATTTGTTCTGCGCGAACAGGCGCGGGCTATCGCGCAGGCATCGGTCAACATGGAAGGCAACGCCGTAGCACAAGGCTGAATGGTCCGGTGAGGGACCCACAAAACGCGGTGTGAACACCGCAGCAAAGTCGACGTAAGGAGAGCGGACAAGCGCAAACACAGATGTATATCCAAGGGAGGACTACAGATGAACTTGAGACCAGACCCCACATTCCACGCGACCCCTAAGCTGGCCATGGAAGCTCCGGCCGAGACATTGGCCTTCACACTGATGCTCAGCCCTGATGGGTCTCAACCCGACGGGCTGGCAGTGGTCGATGTGGACCCGACCTCCGATAGCTACGGCCAGATCGTCCATCAGGTCATCATGCCCAACATTGGCGACGAGTTTCACCATTTCGGATGGAACGCCTGCTCCTCGTCCCTGTCACCCCTGTCCGGTCATGCCTTTCTGGAACGGCGCTACCTGATCATACCCGGCATACGGTCGTCACGCATCTACATCATCGACGTGAAAGAACCGCTGAAGGCAAAGATCCACAAGATCATCGAACCCGAAGAGGTCTTCGCGAAGACCGGCTATTCGCGCCCCCACACGATCCATTGCGGTCCCGAGGGCATCTATGTCTCGACCCTGGGCGGCGGCGGCAAAGACGGGACAGACGGCCCTCCGGGCATCTTCATCATGGATTGCGAAACCTTCGAGATCCTTGGCCGCTATGAAATGGACCGTGGCAAGCAGGACAAACACTACGATTTTTGGTGGAACCTGCCACGCGACTACATGGTCAGTTCGGAATGGGGCCTGCCTCCCCAGTTCGAGAACGGCATCGTCGCCGAAGACCTGCTGAGTAACAAATACGGCCATTCGATCCATTTCTGGAACCTGCGCCAGCGCAAGAACGTGCAGACCATCGACTTGGGTGAACACCACCAGATGGCACTGGAGATCCGTCCGGCGCACGACCCGTCCAAGAATTACGGGTTCTGCGGCGTCGTCGTGGACACGACCAACCTGCAAGGCGCGATCTTTACCTGGTGGCAAAAGGACGATGGCACTTTTGAAGCGAAGAAAACCCTTACCATCGACCCGCGCCCTGAAAAACCGGACAACCTGCCGCCTTTGCTGAAAGGGTTCGAAGCGGTGCCGCCACTGGTCACCGATATCGACCTCAGCCTTGACGACAAATACCTTTACGTCGCGTGTTGGGGGCTGGGGGAGATGCATCAATATGACGTTTCCGATCCGATGCATCCGCGACTCGCCGGGAAAGTCGAATTGGGGGGTATCGCCCGCAGCACCAAGCATCCGAACGGCAAACCCTTTGCTTTCGGTCCGCAGATGGTCGAGATCAGCCGCGACGGCAAGCGCGTCTACTGGACAAACTCGCTCTATTCGACATGGGACAAGCAGTTCTATCCCGATGACGAGGGCGGACAGATGGTCATGGCCCATGTAGGCGAAAATGGCGGGCTGACTCTGGCCGAGGATTTCTACGTTGATTTCCCGAGAGGTTATCGCAGCCACCAGATCCGGCTGGAAGGCGGCGACTGTTCGACAGACAGTTTCTGCTACCCTTCCGTCTGACGCATGGTGGGCGTCGACATGGCAACGGCCCTTTGGTGGGCCGTTGTCGTCTCTGGCATCTATCACGGGATCAATCCCGCTATGGGCTGGCCGCTTGCTGTATCGGCGGCTCTGATGGATCGCGCACAGGGAAGCCTGTTCAAGGCGGTCGGAGCTTTGGCTGCAGGGCATCTGGTGGCGATGGCCGCCATTCTCTTTCCTTTCACCGTATTACTTTTCCTCGCGCAATGGCAGCGCGAGATCCAGATTGCGGCGGCCTGTCTGGTCATCGGCCTTGGCATTTTTCTGATGTTGAACCGCCGGCACCCCCGTTTTCTGGCCCGCGTGCCACCCTCCCGCCTTGCGCTGTGGTCCTTTCTGGTTGCGATGGCGCATGGCGCGGGCCTGATGCTGGTGCCGATCTATCTGGGTATTTGCCGGACAGTCGACACAGACGCAGGACACGCGGCCGCGCAAGATCTGATGAGCAGCAATGCCGGGATCGCGGTGGTCGTCGCTTTGGTTCACACTGGCGCGATGACGCTCTCGGGAGGGCTGATTGCCTTTGGCGTTTACCGCTGGTTCGGGCTGAGGTTCCTGTCCAGGGCCTGGTTCAATCTGGATCTGATCTGGGCGCTGAGCCTTGTTCTTGTCGGCGCAATCTCGCTTTTCATCGTGATGTGAGGTGTCCGTTACCGGACCAAGCCAGCACCACAGGACGGCGAAGTGCCGCTGCTGAAATGGTCCACCAACTGGGATAGGATCATCCCATTTCAGAAAGACCTAGAGATGGCTGGAAAACCGTGACAAATCCGAAAAGATCGTTCTGAAGCTGCGGCAGGTTTACGTGCTGCAGGGTCAAGGCAGTTCCATCGCTGATGCGGTTCGATCACGACGCACGCTATCCCATTCTTCGCTGGGAAATCGGATCATAACAGACCAACAGCTTCCGCCAGACGCATCCCCCGTGTCTGACACCAACGTCCCCGCGTGACTGGCGGACTTGGTTCGCAAGGAAAAGATGATGCGATCAGATCGATGATGATTCCAAATCATCGCGCAGACCAGGACGCAGCAAGATGTACATGCCGTCTTTCCGGTAGGTGAAGGGAATAGATTTGTTCCCAAGACTGTTCTCGTTTGGCCTGTGATGGACACAAAGCCATGGAAAACAACAACCTAACAAAAGAAATGGTAACAGGGGCAAAACCTCGGGCAAGTTGAGGTTTGCGGGACACGTCGTTGTTGCGTCGAATTGACTCATCTGGTTGTGGTGGGATTCCCAAGCCTGGCGATTTC
>Ga0163215_100633_pt1 | contig 48021 bp, 51 predicted proteins | sample SynspAceP_FD_185934 | JGI IMG/M metagenome (GOLD analysis project Ga0163215, IMG submission 185934) | Saline lake microbial communities from Ace Lake in Antarctica - Synechococcus sp. Ace-P (Hybrid Assembly) | ecosystem: Environmental > Aquatic > Non-marine Saline and Alkaline > Saline | place...
CGAAATGATCGCGATACGCGGGTTTGTTGCCCGCCGCAGGTGCGGCAACAGCGCCTGAATGCTCAGGAACACGCCCGTCACATTGGTCGCAAAGCTCTGCGCCCATAGGTCAGCACCAAAGCCCCTATCGATGTCGTCACCCTTGTCGAGATAGATGCCGGCGTTGCACACCAGCAACTCCACCGCACGCTCACCCAGCGTCGCTGCCATTTCCGAGTGGCTGGAGGGGTGCGTGACGTCCAGAGTTATGTCTGCCGTCAGCGATCGGCCTGTGCCCATGACGTCCATGCCCTGCGCGCGGTAATGCGCGGCAAGACCCGCGCCAATTCCGCGGCTGGCACCCGTAATCACAATTGTCATCTGTCTTTCCTAAAATTATTGCAATTTCTGCTTCGGCTTGAACGGCAGTGGCAACACGGGAATTCCGTCCTCGATCAACGCACGCGCCTCGTCGGGGCTGGCCTCGCCGTAGATCGATGTCTCGGGTACGAACCCGTCGTGCATGTCGCGCGCCCGCTGCGCAAACGTGCCGCCGACGTAGGTCGCGTTCTGCTCGACTTCGCGGCGTAGCTTTGCAATCGCTTCTGCCCGCGGATCGGGCTGTGCGTCCTCCGTTGCCACCCCCGGCGCCATCAGCGCCTTCATCACATCCTTACTGCCACAAACAGCGCAGCTCACATGCCCCGCCTGCACCAGCGCATCATACGCGGATGCGGACTGGAACCAGCTTTCAAACCCATGGCCCTCCCGACATTTCAGCGCATAGCGGATCATTTCAAGCGTCCCCAATGTGGTTGCGATGGACCAAGATGTGTCTCCGCCCCCCTTCAGGTCAAGCGGGTGATGCACTCTTTGGCGGCGTAAAGCCCAAAATAAGCTTTTCCAGCTCCTTGTGCTTCACCATTTTAGCGGCTGTCTTGCGCGACACCCACTTGCGACGGCGCAGGGCGACCTCGGGGAAGTTCTTCTTGAGCGAGGTAACCCTGACCGGATAAAGCATCGCCAGACAGGGCACCATATCTTCGTCATCGCGCAGGCGTGGGTAGGAATAGACCCCCAGACACGTATCGCTCGCGTTGCCGATCACACCAGCCTCTTCCCAGGCCTCGACCAGCGCGCTCTGGGCAGGGGTTTTGCCGTCTATTGGCCACCCCTTGGGTACGATCCAGCGCTTGCGGCGGCGCGAGGTGATCAACAGGATCTGCACCTTGCCCTTGCGCACACGCCAGCAGAGCGCGGCAAACTGCGTGCGCGCGCTGCCATTGGCTCCGCCGTGCAGCGAAATCGGCAATTGTGTAACCATCCGTGGCAGACCCTGTGACCTTTCATACCAGTGTCGTAAACGTAAAGCATTCCCTTGACCAGTCGCACCATGCGCGCCCTTTAGACGAGCAGAACTTGTCGGATCTTCTCTCGGATGCGCACCTTCTCTTGACCCTTCTTTCCCTTCCTACCTGCTTTGCGCTGCCCCGCAGATACTAGGCTTTGCGTACGCCCGGTGCAGCGAACCTTGGCTCAGGTCCCTTCGTTGTTCTGGCGCATGGCGCAGCCCGCGTTCTTGGCTTCTTTCTCACGCAGTATCTATTTGCCGCGACTGTTTCTGTCGAAGGTCTGTCTGGTGGCGTCATGGGCCATCTTTTGCGCGCTGCTCAGGCAACCGTCAGCGCGCGCATCTTCACCGCAAGGCGCTTATTCAGCTCTTCAGGGCGGATATCACCTTCAATCGCCAACCGTCGCAGGCCGAAATGCACATGTGCCATGTCCTGATAATAGCTGGTGTACGCGTAGTTCGTCGCAGCCCCCGCCACGGCCCCCAGCACCGGCACAGTCTGCGCGGCCAGTTTCTGCCCCATGACCACGGCCAGTCGTGGCGCCACCTTGTGAATGATCGCCTGCACCGCTTTGCCCGACAGCGCAAGCCGTGCAGTCAAAAATGCCAGATCGGATCCGTCATCCTCCGCCAGCGGCCCCGCAGCCGAAAAGACCTGCACACAATCAAAGCGCACCGACTCCAGCTCCGGATCGAACCCATGCTCGACCGCGACACCCTCGATCACGCGCAGCAGCAGGGTTGTTGTTACAGGCAGCTCGGCCAGCGCGGTAGGCAATCCACCCGCACCGCCCGCAGCACCCATCGCCGCCGAGACGGCAGAGTTCAGCCACGAGGCCTGATCCGGCACACGGCCACGGCTTTTGTGCGCCGCCGTCATCGCGTGGTTGAGCGCGCGCACAGTCGCGGCCTCAAGCTGCGTGCGGACCTTGGCGGGCAGACGCTCCAGCAGGTTCTCGGCCTGACCGCCAATGAGGTTCAACACATTTATGCCGACGCCTCCCGCCCCCTTGTAGCGCCGCGCGATCTTCTCGAGTTCGGCTTCCACATCTATCGCAACAGGCAACTGAGTCTGGGTCATCGGGATCTCCTTTGACCTTAATGTGGTGTGGTCCGGTGGCAAAATCAACGCGCGCGCGTGACCTCGCCTGCGATCCCGTCCCACGCCCCATCGCGCAGCGCACGCCCCAGCACGCGGTCGGGGTTCGTGGGCGGCGGCATGATCACATCGTCCAGTCTGGCAAAGCCGTAGCGGCTGTAATAGGGTGCATCTCCCACCAGCATCACACGGCCCCAGCCTTGCGGCCCGGCGCGCTCCAGCGATGTCTCGATCAGCAGCCCGCCAAGGCCTTCGCCCTGCCGTGTCGGGTGGACGGCCACCGGCCCCAGCAACAGCGCGTCATGCCCGCCCACCAGCACCGGCCAGAACCGGATGGCCCCTGCCAGAATGCCCAGATCGTCCCGCGCCACAAGGCTCAGCCCCGCCACCGGCGGCACCCCTTCACGCAGGCGATAAGAAGACAGCGCCGTGCGCCCGGGCGCAAAACAGGTGTCATAAAGCGCCTCGACCTCCCACAGGTCCGGCGATGCTTCTGCGGCAATTTCGTACAAAGGTGCGGGTCTCCGGCGGGTTTTCTGCTGGTCAGCGGCCTAACACGGCGCTAGCTCTGGTTTCAATCACAACAGAGAGACTTGCCCCATGTTCTACCGCCCCGCCGATGGCCACGGCCTGCCCCACAACCCGTTCAACGCAATTGTGACCCCGCGCCCCATCGGTTGGATCTCCACCCGCGATGCGCGGGGCCGCGACAACATCGCGCCCTATTCGTTCTTCAACGGGGTGGCCTATGTCCCGCCACAAGTGATGTTTGCCTCCACCGGCGTAAAGGACGATGTGCAGGGCACCAAGGACAGCATGGCAAACATCCGCGAAACCGGCGTGTTTTGTGTCAACATCGTAGAGTATGCGGCGCGCGATGCGATGAACAAATCCTCCGCGACCCTGCCCCATGGCACCGACGAGTTCGCCCATGCAGGTATCGAGAAAACAGATTGTGACCAGATCGCCTGCGCGCGGGTGGCAAACGCCCCCGCCTCGCTTGAATGCCGGATGACCCAGATCGTCCAGATCGAGGGTGAAGCGAATTTTGTCTGTTTTGGCGAGGTCATCGGCGTGCATCTGCGCGACGACTGCATCGTGGATGGCCGATTTGACGTGACGCGTTACGTCCCGCTCAGCCGCCTCGGATACCGCGACTATGCCGCCGTGCGTGAAGTGTTCGAGATCATCCGCCCTGACGACTGAAGCAAGCGAGACGACTTGCGGCCATCGGGAAGCTTTCCCGGCGGCGGCCGCTCCCCCCTGCTATTTGCCCTGCTTACTCAGCCATTGCGTCATCTGCTGAATTTCACCGACCTGAGCGTCCATGATTTCTTGCGCCAGAGCGCGCATTTGCAGATCATCCCCGTGGTCAAGCAGGACCTGAGCCATGTCGATGGCACCATGATGATGGGCAATCATCCCGCAGGCAAAGGCCACATCCGCATCTTCGTTCATCATGCCCTGCTCCATCGCGGGCATGGTGATCCGCATTTTATTCATGTTTTCCTGAACATGTTCAGGCATGCCACTGACATCTACCACGTCGGTTGCGCTGCCATGACCCATCGCCGCATAATCCGTCACGACTGGCTGTGCCGCCACACTGCATTTTTCGGGCAGCGTGAACATCACGCCTTGCGCCAGGCCAGCTGTGCTAAAAGCACAGGTTGCGAAACTGGCAGCAAACACGATCTTAAGGGATTTCATCTTTGTTTCTCCTGAGTAGGCCCGCCGTCAGACGGACAGTCACAGCGTTACACCTTCCATCAAGGGTAAGGTCAAACAGCAATCTTTCACATCATCGCGAGCCATCGAGATGCGCACAGACAATCCAATGTCCTGATAAATCGCGGTGAAGCCCTGATGTCTTGAACAGCCCCCTTCCTTCATGCCCCGAAACACAAAAAATCGCCATACAATGGCCACGATAGTCTTCGATTGTTTCCAAAACCGATACTCGGATTCGAAGCGGAGAGACTTCAGTGACGACCTCGATCTATTATGACGGCGACTGTCCGTTCTGTTCCAAATACGTGCAACTCTCACGGCTGCGGGCCTCTGTGGGCCGCGTGGATCTGATTGACTTGCGCAGCGACACGGCCGCCCGCGCGCGGTTTGCAGCACAAGGGCTGGACCCGGATCAAGGCATGATCGTGGAGACCGAAGGCGGCGTGTTCCACGGCGCGGACGCGGTGCAGGCGATCAGCGCGATGTCCTCCAAGTCGGGCCTCCTCAACAGGATCGCGGCAACCATCTTTGGCAACCGGCTGCTGGCCACCATGCTCTATCCCTTCATGCGCGCAGGCCGCAACGCGACCCTGTTTGCGATGGGCCGCGAACCGATGCGCGCTGATGACGTGGCCGAAGCCGCCCACTTCAGCCTCTTCGCGCGCTTCTTCGGGTTGTTCTTGCTGCTGCATGTCATCTACTACCTCTTCCGCGCCGCTCCGGATACGGTCCAGCCGACCTCCATCCCGCTGCTGATCCTTGGCGCAGGTCTGGTGCTGGTGCCCCAGAAGCGGCGGATGTTCATCGCCGCGCTACTGGTGCTGGCTGCTGATAGCTGGCTGCACGCGCCAGCCTATTCAAATCATACCATGTTGCTGAATTTCCTGCTGTTGGCGTTTCTGGTTGCGGGCGCATGGCACATGCTGCGCGGCTCAAGCTGGGTGCAGTTCTTCGCGGATGTGCGGCCCGTGGGGCGTGTACTGCTGCTGATCATGTACACTTTCGGCATCTTCCACAAAATCAACACCGATTTCCTAAACCCCGCCACCAGCTGCGCCGTGGCCCTGTGGCGCCAGATGCCGCCGCCGCTGGTCTGGCTTGACAACGCCCCCATGCACTACCTTGCGATCTATGGCACCTTTGCCGTCGAAGGGCTGATCATGCTGATGCTGATCGTACCGCGCTGGCGCCATTGGGGGATCTGCTTTGGCATGGGCTTCCATGCGATTCTCGCGCTGAGCGGGTTTGCGATGTACCCCGTCTTCACCACCCTGGCAATCGTGCTGCACGTGCTGTTTATCTCGCCCGATGCGGCGTTGCGGATCACGCAGAGCGATTACTACCGTCGCCTTGACAGCTTTCTGCGCCGCCCGGCTGGCGTGGCCTTCTTGCTGGTAGCGATTGCGATGATCGGTGTCTTCGCGATGGCCCACAACTACCGGATGGTGGCTTTCATATGGTTGACGCTGGCGGCATGGCCACTGACCATCATCGGCCTCAAAGGCGCCGAGCGTACCACCTCGGACAAGGTCGAGCCGCAGCTCTGGGCACCCACCACCGCGCTGAACCTGATCTCTATCCTGTTTTTCCTCAACTGTTTCAGCCCCTATTTGGGGCTGAAAACCGCGCAATTGATGAACATGTTCGCCAACCTGCGGATCGAGGGCGGGGTGAACAACCACCTCGTCATAAGGCATACCCTCGGCCCCCTGTCCTATATCGAGGACTTGATCACCCTCACACAAGCAACAGGCGCGCCAAGACTGGAGCTGGCGGCCAACACAAACGGTACCAGCTTTGTCTACTACCACTTTCTGGACATGCTGGAAGACGCGCCCGCAGGGGCGCAGGTTGCCTTTATCCGCGATGGTCAGCAGATGCCGCTGACGCCAGTGTCGGAGATATTGGCCCGTGACGGGGCAATGCTGCACCCCGAATGGATGCGCAAGTTCATCCACTTCCTGCCGGTGCGCACGGAACTGCCGCTGCCCTGCTGAGCCACAGAAATCAGGCTGGACGCGAAGGTCCGGCCTGAAATCATTTTGCGCTAGTGGCTGCCCAGAATACCGGTGCGGACCTTATAATCCACCGCAATCTGGTAATCAGGGTCATCGTCACTGTCGATCATCAGGTGACCCGCTTTGGTCAGCAACGCATGGCAATCGCGCGTCAGATGGCGCGGATTGGTCCACCACGCGGCTGTCGTTAAAATCTACCACCACGACAGCCGGATCCTTGGTAATATCGAACAATTCGACAAACCCTGCTGTGGAGCCGAAGAACAACGGTCCCTGCACCCGATAGACCTTCGCGCCCTCGGGCGTCACATAGGTCTTGGCATGAATCCGGCGCGCGTTGTTCCACGCATAGGCCAGCGCGCTCACAATAACCCCTACCACAACAGCAACGGCGAGGTCTTTATACACGGTCACAACTGTCACCAACAGGATCACAAACGCATCGGTCAGCGGCACCTTGCGCAGGATCGTCAGACTGTTCCAGGCGAACGTCCCTATCACGACCATAAACATGACGCCGACAAGGGCCGCCAGCGGCATCAGCTCGATCAGCGGTGCAGCGACCACGATGAACAGAAGCAGGAAGACGGCGGCGGCGATGCCTGCCACCCGCGTGCGTCCGCCGGATTTCACGTTGATCATCGACTGGCCAATCATCGCACAGCCCCCATGCCACCGAAGAAACCGGTAACCGTGTTGGCCACGCCCTGCGCGACACACTCCTGGCTGGCACTGCCCCGCGTATTTGTCATATCGCTCACGAGGTTGAGTGTCAGCAAGCTCTCGATCAGGCCGATCGCCGCGAGGATAACCGCATAGGGCGCAATGATATAAAGCGTCTCAAGGTTTAACGGCGCCAAAGCTGTGCCATAGAGCCCGAGGCCCTCACCGAACGGATTGTGAAAGCTGGGAAAGGCACCCTGGATACCTTCAGGCGTCAGGTCCGCCACACGCGGCACGTCCATCCCTGTGAAGATCACGACAGCCGCCACGATGCCGATCCCCGCCAGCGGAGCAGGCACAAACTTGGTAATGCGCGGCATCACCCAGATGATCGCCATCGTCGCCGCCACCAGCGCCAACATCAGCATCAGCGGCCCACCGGACAGCCATTCGCCCCCCGACCGACATGCCATGGCTTGTGTTCACCATGCTGCCCGGCACCTTGAATTGCCCCAACTGGGCCACAAAAATCACAATCGCCAGACCGTTCACAAAGCCCAGCATCACCGGATGCGGCACCAGCCGGATAAACTTGCCCCACTGCATCACGCCTGCAAAAATCTGCAGCAGACCCATCAGCACCACAGTCGCAAAAAGGTATTCAACCCCGTGCTGCGAGACCAAAGCCACCATGACAACTGCAAGCGCGCCTGTCGCCCCCGAGATCATCCCCGGCCGCCCACCGATCAGCGCAGCAATCAGCCCCACCAGAAAGGCGGCGTAAAGCCCCACCAAAGGAGGCACTCCGGCGACAAACGCAAAGGCTACAGCCTCGGGCACCAACGCAGTGCAACTGTCAGTCCAGACAGCAACTCGATACGCATCCGGTTGACGGAAAAACCGTCCGCGCCCATCCAGCGCAAATCGGTGACGTCTTTGGGTGCTAAATTCTTCGTGAAACTACGGAATGTGGCGCGCACGTGGGAGCGTCCTGAGTACCGGGTATTTGGGCTTGGGCTGCGCAAAGCACGCGTTGCGCGGCCCCTAGCAAGGAAACCCTCGAAGGGCAAACGCAGCCGCGCTATCAGACGGGCTGTTTCGACGGTTGCAAAATCCGGCCTGTCACGCCACCATCTGCATATCTCCATTAAAGGGCTTCCCCATGACCTCCACAAAAATCGCGATCATCGGCGGATCCGGCATCTATGACATCGACGGGCTGACAGACGCACAATGGACCACGGTCAAGACGCCTTGGGGCGCGCCATCAGATGCGATCCTGACTGGCACGCTGGACGGGGTCGAGATGGCGTTTTTGCCCCGCCACGGGCGCGGGCATGTGCATTCACCCACTACAGTCCCCTACCGCGCCAACATCGACGCGCTCAAGCGGCTGGGCTGCACGGATGTCGTCTCGGTCTCCGCCTGCGGGTCGTTCCGCGAGGAGATGGCACCGGGAGATTTCGTCATCGTGGACCAGTTCATCGACCGTACCGTGGCGCGGGAGAAATCATTCTTTGGCACAGGCTGTGTGGCCCACGTCAGTGTCGCCCACCCCACCTGCCCGCGCCTGTCGGATGCGGCCGAGACGGCAGCGAATGCCACAGGTGTTAACGTTCACCGCGGCGGCACCTACCTTGCCATGGAAGGTCCGCAATTCTCGACGCTGGCCGAAAGCAACATGTACCGCAACAGCTGGGGCGCGGATGTAATCGGCATGACCAACATGCCCGAGGCAAAACTCGCCCGTGAGGCTGAACTGTGCTACGCATCCATTGCCATGATCACCGACTATGACAGTTGGCACCCCGACCACGGCGAAGTCGACGTGACTGCGATCATCAAGACGCTTCAAGCCAACGCCGCCAATGCCCGCGATTTGGTCGCCCGACTGCCCGCCCTGCTGGGTGCATCCCGCGCGCAATGCCCGCATGGCTGCGACCGCGCACTGGAATTTGCCATCATGACCAGCGCTGATGCCCGCGACCCGGCTATGGTCGCCAAACTTGATGCGGTGGCGGGACGCGTACTCTGATCCGCTGCGCGCTGCTGCTGGCCTGTGCGGCATGGCCCGCACAGGCGCAGGATTTCGTGGACAGCGACGGCCCACTGGATGACACGGCCTTCTACCGCCTTGTCGCCTGTGCCGCCCCACCGGATGGACCCTGTGCCAAGCCTTTCTACAAATGGAACAAACCCACCCTCACCATCAGCATCGTGGAACGCGCACCAGCGTTTCTGGGCGGCAAACGCACGCGTGCAGAGGCCGCCTTGGTGCGCGCGGTGCAGCGGCTGAACGGGGTCGGGATGGGTCTGACCCTGACCACTGGCGAGGGCGCCGCGCCAGACATAGCCATCCACCTGCTGGACATCGCACGCGGCCAAACGATCTCCACAGGCACATTTCTAAAAGGCAAAACGATGGCAAACGCCATCACAGCTCTTGAAGTGAAAGGCAGCACCATCAACGGCGCCGCCATCGGCTTTTCTACCACTCTCTCAATTCGCCAATACGAATCCGTGATGCTGGAGGAAATCACCCAAGCCCTTGGCCTGATCACCGACGTCCAGAACCCCTATTATCAAACCCGCTCGATCCTGTCTCAGAACGCCGGCAACAGCTTGAAAACTCTTGGCATACAGGACAGGATGGCGTTGACACGTCATTACCCGCCCCGATGAAGGCCCCCCGATATGCCCTTTGACCTCTGGCTGACATTCACCGCCGCCTCACTTGCCCTGTTGCTTATTCCCGGCCCAACGGTTTTGCTGGTGCTCAGTTATGCGCTGTCCAAAGGTCGCTCTGTCGCCGTCGCGTCAGCAGCGGGCGTGGCGCTTGGCGATCTGGTGGCGATGACCGCCTCACTGCTTGGGCTTGGCGCGCTGGTACTGGCCTCAGCCACACTATTTACAGCGCTTAAATGGGTCGGCGCCATCTATCTTGTCTATCTCGGCGTAAAACTGATCCGCTCCGCCCCCACGTTACAGACACTGGACCTCCCGGATGCCGATACCATCACCGCCACCCGTGTCTTCGGCCACACAGCGGCCGTCACCGCGCTCAATCCCAAAAGCATTGCATTCTTTATTGCCTTCGTACCCCAGTTCATCCGCCCCGAGGCAGCACTTGCCCCCCAGTTCACCATCCTCATCGCCACCTTTGTCACCCTTGCTGCCACCAACGCCTTCGCCTATGCGCTGGCCGCAAGCCGCCTGCGCCGCATTGTCGCGCAGCCTGGCATCCTAACGTGGATCACCCGCGCAGGCGGCAGCACCCTGATCGGCATGGGCATCCTTACCGCAACACTCCGCAGGGGCTCCGCATGAAAACTGTCGCAGACTACATCCGCACCATTCCCGACTTCCCCCACGAAGGCATCATGTTCCGGGATGTCACCACGCTCTTTGCAGACGCACGCGGCTTTCGCATGGCGATCGACCAGATGCTCCATCCCTATGCCGGGCTGCGTATCGACAAGGTCGTGGGCCTCGAAGCCCGCGGCTTCATCATGGGGGGCGCTATCGCCCACCAACTCAGCGTAGGCTTCGTGCCAATCCGTAAAAAAGGCAAACTGCCAGGCAAGACCATATCCCAAGATTACAAACTGGAATACGGCGAGGCCACGATGGAAATCCACGACGACGCCGTCCAGCCCGGCGAAAAAGTCCTCGTCGTCGATGACCTACTGGCCACGGGTGGCACCGCCGAAGCAGGCATCAAATTGCTAGAGCGTCTGGGGGCCGAGATCGTCTCGACCTCTTTCATCATCGACCTGCCCGCCCTCGGCGGCCGCAAGCGCCTTGAGGCGCTCGGGATCGATGTAAACATCCTGTGCGAATTCGACGGACACTGAAGCCCCGCCCATTTCTTTTGGCCCTAAGTATCCGGCCTTATGTATCAAACGCACCAAGCGGGTGTGAGCAATGAATAAGGTTATGGCCATTTTATTTCTTGCCGTCGCCATGCTTCCCAATAAGGCCGATGCCAATTGTTGTGCTATCCGCCATGCAGACATCTTCGTGCAATTGAAGATTTCCGAAAACATCTCGGTACTTCATCCTAAAATGGAGTTCGAACTGGAGGCCCCCAGACTTCACGGCCTCAATAGCACCCACTGGAAGGTGGCAAGGGTAAACCAGAGAAAACGAATAGTTCGGAGCACAGGCCATATCGACCTCTATTGCGGTATAGTCCGTATTATCCGGCATCCGCGTTCCGTAGGTTACGCACCTATTCGCAATCGTACATTCTATTTCTGTCGCTGGGGTGGCACCGAAGTTCTTGAAGACAATAGTGACCACGATAACATCAATATTTTTTGTCTTGCTTGTGCCGATAATTTCAGATCTCGATTTGCTTACATACAGATAAGCCCTGAGCTGCTTTTCCCCAATGTCACGCGTTGCAATAACTGCGTCTTGGGCGGCTCTAGTTGTGGTTTTTGCCTCGACCAGCATTCCTTCGGTGTAGTCCGCAGCCCGCCGTGTATGGTGCAAGGTTCTTATGATTGCATAAAGGGCTGCCAAGGTAAGGACTACGGTTGCTGCTGCGGCATAAAACATCAGCTCAGCCCACCACGCCATCCCCTCCTGAGCATTAAGGTCGCGGCTCTCGGCGTCTCGGCGGCGCTGTGTCTCTACCTTGTCTTCTTCAGCTATAAGATCGCGGATCGCGGCTTCGATATTTTCGAGCGCAGGCGTAAGGTCTTGGGGTTTAGCGTACTGGCCTTCGCCATTATCTTGGGTATTGGTAGCGCTTTCCTCTTGCCGTGGCTCTTCTTCGGAAGCGGACTGTGGCCAAGCTGAGGTTGCCAGAATTATTCCAAGTGCAAATGCTCCGTTTCTATAGCTTTTAGACATTGCAACATAAACGCCGCTGAAAACTTCCCACGGGATAGCTTGTTGGCAACGTTCACCTCTTTCTCACTGATTCCAATAGCGTTCAGCTTTTCAACAAGTTGGGCGTAAGTCACCCCCCTACGTTTCAACTCTGACTTGAGCAGGTTTGCCGCCTGCTTTTCCCATTCGCTCTGATCTGGCATATCGCCTCCGTTAAATAAATACTATGGATGGTATGTATCCTATTGCATTCAGTATGTCACTATACTATATATGATATTTAATCAACGGATATAGTATAAAATGGCACAGCACTTTCTTCTTTCAGCGGCATCACGCACACTCAGCCTTCGCAGCATCTACAAAGCTGGCGAGGATGCTGCCTATGATACGTTCTGCAAGATGCGCTGGCCTGAGACAGATGGCGAAGCGTTTTGCCCCACATGTTCGCATGATGAAACGTACAAGATCACCACACGCCGCAAGTTTAAGTGCAAGAACTGCCACCACCAGTTTAGCGTCACGTCCGGCACAATCTTTGCATCGCGCAAAATGGACTTCGTTGATCTGCTGGCCGCGATTTGCCTGACTGTGAACGCATCCAAGGGTATGTCCATGGTTCAGCTTTCCCGCGATATCGACTGCCAGTACAAGACTGCCTTCGTGCTGGCCCACAAGCTGCGTGAGGCCATTGGCCGTGAAGTGCAGACGGGTGAAGTGCTGGAAGGCCACGTCGAGATTGATGGCGCATACTTTGGCGGTCACATTCGCCCGCACAATGAGAAGGCCAAGCGCGTTGATCGCCGCCTGAAAGAACACCAGACCGGCACACGCCGCGTTGTGGTGGCTCTGCGTGAGCGTGAGGGCCGCACGTTGCCTTTCGTTGCTATGACCGAAGGTGAAGGCGTAGCACTGGCAAAAGAGAACGTGTCGCGCATGGCGACTATGTCAGCAGACGAAGCGTCACACTGGGACGTTCTGCACATGGGCTATGAGGTTGATCGCGTAAACCACTCCGAAATCTACAGCGACCACGGCAAGCACACCAACATGGTTGAGTCGTTCTTCTCACGCCTGCGCAACATGATCCAAGGCCAGCACCACGGCGTATCCCCCAAGTACCTGCACCAGTATGCGAACCACTCCGCATGGCTGGAAGACAACCGCCGCACTGACAACGGCACCTTGGCGCACATCGTTGTGTCTAACGCGATGGACGCGCCTGTATCGCGCAACTGGAAGGGGTATTGGCAGCGGGCGGCATAACCGCCCGCCACTCTATTTAGAAGGATGCTCGCGCAATTTCTTCGCTGCCGACATGCTTCTTATGTTTGATGATTTCATTTACTCGACCGGGGTTTACATCAAAATCCGCAGCAATGCGGTTTTGAAATTCACCATTGATCTTACGTCTCCAAACTTCAACTGCATCATCAAACGTGAGGCAGTAGCTTGGCTGTCGAATACCATCTTTCATGGCAATTTCCTTTAAAAATTGCCGTCAGAAAAGCTTGACTGTAAGATATTTTGGTGTGAAAACACCCTTACGGAAATAGTCAATTTGCCCTCTGACGGCAGGTTGGTATGAGCCACTTGACCGTGCAAGGTCTTGTGGCTCTTTTCGTTTACATCACAACCTGTTGATTCGGCAACCCTGAATCATGTCAATACCCTACTCTCCGCACCAAAGAGGGCCGTAGAGCGCAATCTTTAGTTTAGTGTACCCTGCCAAGGCGAACATTACTTTGTGCGATTTGGTGCCCTCTGTGCGCTTTGAACGCATTGTTCGTTTTTTTCAGCCAGCCGCCACAAACACCCATCTGGCCCGAAGTCCTGCACCACATGCCCTCTGTACTTCAATTTATACAAGGCCTGCCCAGTGCGGCTGCGCACCGCTTCAACTGCAAGCTCAGGCCGCTGAATTGCTACATGCGCCACAACGCCCCTGAACGGCAGCGGTCCGCCCTTTAGCGCCTGCATTACCCAGATCGCCATGTGACCCTTGCCAGCCACGTCCTTGCGCTTGGCGGGCAGCACAGCAGGCATGTGAACGCCGCGCAGAACCAGCAACGCCTCGACGTGTGCCAGCCCCTCGCGCTTCTCTCGTATGATCTGTTTGCGTAGCGCCAGCAGCGCCCCGTCTATGCTCTTGTCCTGCATTCCGCTTTTATAGCGTGCAGGGATTCACAAGTGTTGGTGCGTTTGATACATAAGGCCGTAAGTATCCCGGGGGAATCGGGCGTAAGCCCGATGGGGGCTGGCCCCCTACCCGTGCCGCAAAACAGCACCCGGGTTCATAATACCCAGCGGGTCCAGCGCCGCCTTTATCGCCCGCATTGCCGACAACTTGGCCGGATCACCATAGGTCTCGAGGTCGGCGACCTTCATCCGCCCCACCCCATGTTCCGCTGAGATCGAGCCGCCCAGTGCATGGGTCAGATCATGCACACAGGCCTTTATCGCCGCGCGCTGGTTCTCGTGGTCTGCACGGGTGCGACCCTTCTGGGGAAAGACGTTGTAATGCAGATTACCATCTCCGACATGTCCGAAACAGTTGACCCGGAAATCCCCCATCGCTGCCAACTGCTCTCCTGCACGACTGATAAATTCAGGGATCGCGCCCAAAGGTACTGAAATATCGTGACTCGAAACCGAGCCGATCCGGCGGTTTGCTTCGGGGATGCTTTCACGGATGGTCCAGAAATCACTCGCCTGCGCACCCGATTGCGCAATCAGACCGTCATGGACCAGCCCCGCTTCGGCTGCATTTTCGAACAATGTCTCCAGCCCGCCTATCGGATCCATATCAGCCGCAAGCCCCAGCTCGATCAGGACCGTCCATTCCGGCGGGGAGCCAAAAGGCTGACGCACTTCGGTCATTGTCTCGCTCAGGAAATCAAAGCCCTGCCGGTGGATCAACTCGAACGCGCTGACCATCTCGCCGAATTGGCTGCGCGCCATGCTCAGTAGCTTGAGCGCGGCGGCAGGGCTGTCCACCACCAGCAGCGCCGTGCCCGTCTGTGCAGGCCGCGCAAACAGCTTAAGCGCCGCCGCTGTGATCACCCCCAGCGTGCCTTCCGCCCCGATCAGCAGATGGCGCAGGTCATAGCCGGTGTTGTTCTTGCGCAGGCGGGTAAGCCCGTGCCAGATCTGCCCATCCGGCAAAACCGCCTCCAGCCCCAGACACAGATCGCGCGCATTGCCGTATCGCAGCACCCCCGTACCACCCGCGTTGGTGCCCAGATTGCCCCCGATCCGGGCAGAGCCTTGCGCGGCCAGCGACAGCGGAAAGAGGCGGCCCGCCTCCTCTGCCGCCTTTTGCACATCCGCCAGAATGACTCCGGCCTCAACGACCATCACGTTTTCATCGGGATAGACGGCGCGGATCGCCGTCATCCGTTCCAAAGACAGGATCAGCGGCGCGGTGCCTTCTTGGGCCACCTGACCGCCGACCAATCCGGTCCCGCCGCCATAGGGGATCACCCCGACACGCGCTTGTGCCGCAAGCCGGATCAGTCTCGCTACCTCTTCTACGTTGCGCGGGCGCGCCAGAACCGCCGCCTGCCCCGCATAGAGCCCACGCGGCTCTTCCAGATAACGGGCACCTGCGGCGTCTACCGTGCCCTCGGGCAAGGCAGCGCGGAGTGTTTCAGAAAAAGCGGTATCGGCGGGATTCAGGGAATGTGTCATACCCGATGATCTAATGCGGCCTTGCCGGATGCAAGGTCCAAGGCTCAGTTGTCACGCAGATAATTCGGGCGAAGTACCATGATGGTTGGCTGAGAGGGCAGTGCATCCCGACGCACGTTCAGCATCGGCTCCTCCAGGCGGATTACGGTAAATTCATCCGACATGCCCTCCAGAAAATCCCCCAGCGCGAAGTCGGAAAACCAGTGCATCGGGATCACGATACGCGACTTCAGCCGCTTGAGTACGCCGATCATCGTCGCATGGTCCAGCGTATAGCCGCCATCGACCGGCGCCATCACCACATCCAGCCGACCGATGGCGGCGTATTGCTCGTCATTGGGTGCGTGATGAAGATGGCCCAGATGCCCGATACACAGGCCCGCCATCTCGAACACGAAGATCGAATTGCCGTTCTCCTCCACCCCGGAGAATTGCGAACGGATATCAGTCGATACATTGCGGATAAGAACCTCGCCCAGATCGAGACTGTGGTCGATCCCCTCGCCATGAGGGCCCCAGCCCTGCAAGACATGTGGTATCGCCGGATCAGGGAAAGGGGTCCAGTGGGTGTCATGGGCGTGGTTCATTGTCACCACATCAGGGATCATCGTCGTAGACCCGATAAAGCCCGTAAAATCCGTTACCATGTTCAGCCCACCCGGACTGCGCAGAACAAAGCTGGCGTGGCCGACATAGTGGATATCTACCGTCTCCTCCGGAACCTCGCGCAGGGACGCACGGTGAAGGTATTGCATACCCGGTGTTGCATCCGCCAAAGCGTGGCAATGGCTAGGGGTGCGGGTACCCTGACCGTAGAGCGGCGATGACAGAAGGGCAAAGACTAGGACCAAGCGAAGCATCATGGCTTCAAGGTTAGCACCGGTTCTGTAAAACTCAAAATGCTACTTTGCCGCAGTCCTGCCCCGCCGGTCATTACGCAGGGAGGCGTAGAGAACATGGGTGCGCCAGCGCCCGTCGATTTGCAGATAGCTTTGTGCCACGCCCTCATATTTGAACCCCGACCGTTCCAGCAGCCCGCGAGAGGCCGCGTTTTCGGGCAGGCACGCCGCCTCGATCCGGCTCAGATCCAGATGGTTGAAGGCGTAATGCACAACTGTCTCGATCGCCTCGCGCATGTAGCCTTGGCGCGCAAAAGCCTCACCGGTCCAGTACCCCAACGTACCCGCCAACGCAGGTCCACGACGGATGTTGTCCAGCGTGATCGCGCCCAGTAGCATCTGATCCTCCCGACGGACCAGAAACAGTGGCATCGCCGTGCCAGCGTTGATCGAGCGATTGGCCCAGTAGACGCGGTTAGAGAACGCCTTACGGCTCAGGTGATCCTCCGACCACGCAGGCTCCCACGGGATCAGAAAAGCGCGGCTGGCACTACGAAGCGACACCCAAGGGCGGAAATCGGTGTGCAACGGCGCGCGCAGTGTCATGCGCTCGGTCTCGAGTTTGAGTTTGCGCCGGCTCAGCAGCATTATGCAGCGCGCCTTGCCTCAAGTGCTTCCAGTGTAGGTGCTTCCGCAACAGGGCCGTAAAGCGCAAGTGCAGCCGGGGCAGTCACAGCCATGCGCTCGGCAAAGTCGCGCACGTCGCCTGTGGTGACCGCATCAATTTGCGCAATGGTTTCCTCCAGCGGCGGGATACGGTCCCAGATCTGGATCAACCGCGCAAGACGTTCTGCGCGATTACTGGGACTTTCCAGCCCCATCAGCAGGCCTGCTTTCATCTGCGCACGTGCCCGCGCCACCTCGGCAGGGGACATATCAGAGGCCGCGCGCTTCATCTCGTCGATGGTGATACCTGCAAGCTCCGGCAACTGCTCGCCCGAGGTGCCCGCATAAACGGTCATCATGCCGGTATCGGCATAGGCCCCCGCCTGGGCGAAAATTGTGTAGCACAATCCGCGGTTCTCGCGCACTTCCTGAAACAGCCGTGAGGACATCCCGCCACCCAGTGCCGATGCGTAGATCTGCGCGACGTAGATATCATCGGCGCGGTAGCCGGGGCTTTCGAAACCCAGCGCGAAATGCGCCTGCTCCAGCTTCTTGTTCCGGCGATGCTCGCCGCCCGCGAAAACCGCAGGCAGGGTCAGCATCTGGGGCTTGGGCTCCATATCGCCGAACAGCCGCTCCGCCATAGCCACGAGCGCGTCGTGATCCACGGCACCAGCAGCCGAGAGAATCATCTGCTCAGGGCCATAGTGCTGATCGATAAATCCAGTAAGGTCACTGCGGGTAAAATTCGAAACCCGCTCCGCGGGTCCTAGAATAGGGCGGCCGATGGGCTGCTCGGGAAAAGCCTTTTCCTGCAACCAGTCAAAGATCACATCGTCGGGGGTGTCCAGCGCCTGACCGATTTCCTGCAGGATCACCCCGCGCTCCACCTCGATCTCGGCATCGTCCATCACCGGATTGCGCAGAATATCAGCGATGACCTCCAGCCCCAGCGGCACATCATTTTCCAGCACGCGAACGTAATAGGCAGTCACTTCGCGCGAAGTATAGGCGTTGATATAGCCCCCTACGTCCTCGATGGCTTCGGCGATTTGCAGCGCGGTACGCGTCTTGGTGCCTTTGAAGGCCATATGCTCCAGAAAATGGGCAATGCCGTTTTGCGCGGGCGTTTCATGGCGGCCACCCGCGCCGACCCAGACTCCGATAGAGGCAGAGGCGAGGCCCGGCATATGTTCTGTCACGATGCGGAAGCCGTTGGAGAGGCGGTGCGTTTGCAGGGTCACTGGGCAATCAGTCCTTTGATCTGGGTCTTGAGCGCATCAAGGTCATTGGCCACACGGGTCAGACGCTCGGGGCGGTCATAGAGGTCTGCCATGCGCGGTGGCAAGGGGGGACGGATGCCGGTGGCCGCCTCGACCGCGTCAGGGAATTTCGCAGGATGCGCTGTCGCCAGCGTGATCATCGGCGTTTTCGGGTCGCGCAATCCGTTTGCCACTTTTACGCCGACGGCGGAATGGGGGCAAAGCAGCTCGGCGCTGTGATTGAGGACATGCGCGATGGTGAGCGATGTTTCATCCTCGGACGCGCGACCGGATGTGTAATGCTCGGACAGCACCTGCGCCGCCCCCTGGGAGACATCAAACCCGCCCTGCCCCAGCTCGGCCATCAGCTGTGCCACGGCGCTTCCGTCCCGGTCATAGGCGTCAAAAAGCGCGCGCTCGAAATTTGAGCTGACCTGAATGTCCATGGACGGGCTGATGGACGGATGCACCTTGTCCTTGTGGTAGCCGTGGCCGGACAGGCAGCGGTGCAGGATGTCGTTCTGGTTGGTTGCCACAACCAACTGGTCAATCGGCAAGCCCATACGCTTGGCTATATAGCCTGCAAAAATGTCGCCGAAGTTGCCGGTGGGCACCGTAAAGCTGATTTTGCGGTCCGGCGCGCCAAGGCTGACGGCAGAGGTGAAATAATACACCACCTGCGCCAACACGCGGCCCCAGTTGATCGAGTTCACACCCGCCAGCTTCACGCCGTCGCGGAACTCGAAATCGTTGAACATGTCCTTGAGGCGCGCTTGGCAGTCGTCAAAGTCGCCGTCCACGGCCAGCGCATGCACGTTGCTTTCCACGGGCGTGGTCATCTGGCGGCGCTGCACTTCGGACACGCGGCCATGAGGGTAGAGGATCACCACATCGACATTGTCGAGGCCGCGGAACGCTTCGATTGCTGCCGATCCGGTATCACCTGAGGTCGCGCCCACGATTGTCACCCGCTCGCCCTTGCGGCCAAGCGCCAGCTGGAACATCTGGCCGATCAGCTGCATGGCGAAATCCTTGAACGCCAATGTGGGGCCGTGGAACAGCTCCAGCAGGAAGTGGTTGGGCGCAAGCTCCTTGAGCGGCGCGCGGCTGTCGTGGCCGAAACCGGCGTAGGCCTTGGCAATCAAGTCGCGGAATTCGGCATCCGTGAAGGTGTCACCAATGAACGGGCGCATGACAGTGAATGCCACCTCTTCATAGGACTGGCCCGCCATCGCCCTGATGTCTTCGACAGTCAGCTGCGGAATGGTCTCCGGCACATAAAGGCCACCGTCACGGGCGAGCCCGGTCAGCATCGCCTCTTCGAATGTCAGGATCGGTGCGGTGCCACGGGTTGAGATATAGCGCATGGGTCAGTTCCCGGATTGGGGGGCGCGGCGGGCGCGCAGAATAAAGGCGAGGCTCATCATGATCCAGACCGCAGCAAGCGAGAACCATGTGATGGCGTAGGACAGGTGGTCGTTGGGAATCGCTGCGGTGTCAACCGGCAGCGGGGTCACGGGGCTGTCCTCAAATGAGGTCTGGCGCGCGACAACCAGAACAGGTTCGGCGTCCAGCGCCTGCGCCATCGCATCCACGTCGCGGGCGAACCAGATGTTCTTGTCCATATCTGGGGCAGGCGTGAAACTGTCCGTCTCTTGCGGCCATTGCAGGTTGCCCCGCACCGTCTCGGAGCCTTCATGGGCAGGGATATCCACTTGATCCACAGGCGTAAAGCCGCGGTCCAGCAGGACACGACGCCCGCCCATATCTATTGGCGAAATGATGCGATAGCCCGCGCCGATCTCCTTCTGGCTCACCAGAACGCGCAAATAGTCGGGCGCGATCACGCCACGGACCTCAACCGGCAGATAGGCATCATTCACCGGGTCCAGCAGATCAGGCAAAGGGATGGGCGTGGCATCAATCCGCGCATTGATATCAGCAATCACGCCCAGCTTCCACTCAAGCCGCTGCATCTGCCAGAACCCGAGAGCCAGCAGAATCGCAGCCCCGCCCGCACCAATAACAATAAGAAAGAGACTGCGGCGCATGGGTTTTCCCGTGGACGGAGTGAAACGAAAAACGCGCGAGGCCCAGACCCCGCGCGCGTGTTTTAGCTGGTATCGCTACAGGTGCAAGCCCGTGCTTAGGACGGGATGCCCCAGATGTAGACGGCGAAGAAGAGGAAGAGCCATACTACGTCCACAAAGTGCCAGTACCAGGCAGCGGCCTCGAAGCCGACATGATGTTCAGGGGTGAAGTGACCGGCGCGTGCGCGCATCCAGCAAACAAACAGGAAGATCGTACCGATAATCACATGGAAGCCATGGAAACCTGTTGCCATAAAGAAGTTGGAGAAGAACTTGTCGCCGCCGAACTCCCAGCCCTGGTGCAGCAGGTAGCCGTATTCATAGGCCTGCAAGGACGTGAACAAAATGCCCAGAACAACTGCGATGATCAGACCGTTCTTGAGGTCCGCACGGTTGTTGCCGTGGACCAGCGCATGGTGCGCCCATGTCACAGCACAGCCCGACAGCAGAAGGATCAGCGTGTTGATCAACGGCAGGTGGAACGCGTCAACCTGGTAGATCACAGGCGGCACGTAGGTCGAGCCTACGTATTCGTTCATCGGGTAGAGCGCGTGCTTGAAAAAGCTCCAGAACCACGCTGCAAAAAACATCACTTCGGACATAACGAAAAGGATAAATCCGTAGCGCAGGCCAATCTGGACCACTTTGGTATGGTCGCCGATCTTGCTTTCCTCTACCACTTCGGACCACCACGCAAACATGGTGTAGAGCGTGCCGACAAGGCCGATCAGGAAGACGAAAGGCGTCACATCGTGCATCCACAGAATGCCGCCTGTGAGCAATACAAATGCGAACAGCGAGCTAAGCAGCGGCCAGATGGACGGGGGGAGAATATGATAGTCGTGGTTTTTTGCGTGGGCCATGGTGCGCGTACCCTTGTCCTTTTGTTTAGTTCAAATCAGGTGACAGACCAGCGTCGAGGGCGGCGTAGCCCTCGGGCAGATCGATTTCGTAGAATGTATAGGAGAGTGTGATGGTATGTATATACTGACCTTCACGATCCGAGACGATTTCGGGATCAACAAAGAAGCTGACCGGCATCTGTACCCGCTCGCCGGGGGCAAGCACCTGCTCTTCAAAGCAAAAGCAGTCGATTTTCTCGAAAAACGCACCCGCTTGGTAGGGGGTCACGTTATAGGATGCCATGCCCGCAATCGGGCGGTCGGTCGGGTTGTATGCCTCGTAAAAGGCCAGACCGGTCTCGCCAATGCGGAGCTCCATCTCGCGCTCCACAGGCTTGAAGGTCCATGGCATCTTGTTGTTGAGCGAGCCGTCAAAGCGGATCATAATCGTCTCATCAAGCACATCATCAGGTGCAACCGTGGCATAGCCTGTCGTGCCACCAAAGCCGGTGACGCGGCAGAACCAGTCATAAAACGGCACGGACGCCCACGCGAGGCCACCCATCACAACCACCAAACCTACGGTCTGGGCTACTGTTTTTTGCGGGCCAGTCAGCGCCATCAGTTGTTGCCTCCTGTGTTATCGATCTGCGCGCCGACACCCGTAGCCTGCGACGCGGGAATCTGGAACTCGGCCGAGGTGATTTTCACGAAAGTCAGCACCATCACCAGCACCACAAAGCCGCCCAACATCAAGCCTACACCGATGTTCAACCCCTTGCGGCGCGTATGCAATTCATGTTCAGCGTTCAAAGCCATTACCAGCCTCCCAGACCAACAGGTTTCAGCGTCGCTTCCAGCAGGATTGCGACGAAATGAGCAAAAAGATACCACAGCGACAGACGGAAAAACTTGCGCTCGACCGCGAAGTTGTCGGCCTCCGACATCTCCTCGTCGCGCCGCCAGATGTCATAGGCGCCTTTCAGGAACAATATATTCAGCACCAGCGCCGTTGCCAGATAAATCCAGCCCCCGATGGCACTGAAGGCGGTGCCCACAGCCAACACAAACAGCACGACTGTATAGCCCAGAATATGATTGCGGGTGACGCGGCGACCATGTGTCACGGTCAGCATCGGCACTTTGGCATCGTCATAATCGTTGCGCATAAACAGCGCCAGCGCCCAGAAATGGGGCGGCGTCCACATAAAGATCAGCGCGAACATCAACCACGGCTCCAGTGCGAAGCTGCCCGTGGCAATCACCCATCCGATGACCGGCGGAAATGCCCCTGCCGCACCACCGATCACAATGTTCTGCGGGGTCGAGCGTTTCAGCCACATGGAATAGGGCACAACGTAGAAAAAGATCGTGAAGGCCAGCATGAAGCCCGCCAGCAGGTTCGCGCTCAGCGACAGCATCATCACTGAAAGCCCTGACAGGGCAACGCCGAGGTAGAGTGCCGCTTGCGGTGTCACCTTGCCTGCGGGGATGGGGCGCTTCAGCGTCCGCTTCATCACCGCGTCAATATCAGCATCCCACCACATATTCAGCGCGCCGGACGCACCCGCGCCAATCGCAAGAAACAGGATCGAGGCAAATCCGACCACCGGATTGACCGCCACCGGCGCCGCCAACATACCCACGACGGCTGTAAATACGACCAATTGCATCACACGCGGTTTCAACAGCGCATAATAATCACCCAGTTGCGGCTCGGCCTCGAAGCTTTGTGTATTGGTCACGTCAGTCATAGCTCTATCCCATGGCAAGGCGTAATGGCATATATTTAAATGCTACAGCGCAGGGTCAGTGCGCTGTAGCGGAGTGTTCCGCAGGCCGTGGCCTGCGAACTATTTTCAGTCAGCCGAAGCGACTGTCAGCGGCTGTGGAATACCGGCGTACTCTTCTCTGGCACGACCCAACCACTCGTCATAGGCCTCCTCGGAAACCACTTTGACCGTGATCGGCATATAGGCGTGAGCAATCCCGCACAGCTCGGAGCATTGACCGAAATACACGCCTTCTTTCTCGGCCTTGAACCACAGCTCGGCAAGGCGGCCAGGCACCGCGTCCTGCTTCACGCCGAAGGCAGGGATGGTCCACGAATGGATCACGTCAGAACCGGTAACCTGCACAACGACAGTCTTGTTGACAGGCACAACAACGGCTGTGTCTGTCGCCAGCAGCCATTCGCTTTCGGAATAACCCGCCGCTTCCAGCTGCGCGATCACTTCGGGCGTCTTCATGTTTTCGCCGCCCAGCGCCGGTGCGCCGATCATGTAGCTGTCAAAGCCGAAGTCGTCGTCCACGTACTCATAGGACCAGTACCACTGGTTGCCGATCGCCTTGATGGTCACGTCTGCGACAGGGATCTCTTGCTGGCGGAACAGGATTGGAAGGGACCATGCGCCGATACCGACCAGAATAAGGATAGGTCCGAGGGTCCAGAGAACCTCGATGGTGGTGTGGTGCGTGAAGGACGCAGGGGTGGGGTTGCGCTTGGCGTTGTAGCGTATGCCGACCCAGACCAGCAGAGCGGTCACAAACAGCGTGATGATTGTGATGATCACCAGAATCATCCCGTCCAGCCATTGCAGGTCAGTTGCTAGCTGCGTCACGCCTTCCTGAAAACCGATCCCGCGGTCAACCGGCTTCCCGACAATCTCCAGACCCTGTGGATCAACGCTCTGCGCCCATGCGGGCACGCTTGAAAAGGCAGCCAGAAGTCCGGCAAGTGTGAGGTGCTTTGTCATCATTTTCGTCCTGATATTGCTGACCCTAATTCGCGAAACGCACACGGAGGCACCCGTGCCGTTGTAATCTCGCGCCTTACAATCATATTCTGGGAACGAAAGAAAGTCATTTGCTCGTGCCATATGGTCGCAAAGCATCCCTTCCCGCCCCAACAGGAGTCTGTCCCTCATGTCCGATATTCCCTTCGCGCCATTTGACGAAAATCTTGACCGCGAGGTCGCATTGGCGGTGCTGCGCGACGCCGTGGCGGGGGCGGACGATGGAGAATTGTTTCTGGAACGGCGCCGGTCCGAGGGGCTCATGTTTGATGACGGGCGCCTGAAAACAGCGAGCTACGACGCGGCAACGGGATTCGGCCTGCGCGCTGTGCGCGGAGAGGTTGCAGGCTACGCCCATTCCACCGAAATATCGGAGGCCGCCCTGCGCCGCGCCGCCCAGACCGCACGTCTTGCGGTGGGGGATGGCGGCGGCACATGGGCCGATGCGCCCGAAGGCACAAACCGCAAGCTCTATACCGATGCCGACCCCATCGCGGGTGCGGCATTTGCCGTCAAGGTCGAGACCCTGCGCGAGATTGATGACTTCTGCCGTACGCTCGATTCCCGCGTGGTGCAGGTCAGCGCCTCCATCGCCGCGTCGATTCAGGAGGTAGAAATTCTGCGACCCGAAGGCACTTCCGTGCGCGATGTCCGCCCGATGACGCGGGTAAATGTATCGGTAATCGTCGAACATGAGGGCCGCCGAGAAAGCGGCACCGCAGGCGGTGGCGGGCGCATCGCCCTTGATGGCATGCTGATGCCCTCCGACTGGCAGGCCAAGGCGCGCGAGGCGTTGCGCATCGCACTGGTGAACCTCGAAGCGGTGCCCGCCCCTGCCGGCGAAATGGATGTGGTCCTAGGCCCCGGGTGGCCCGGCATTCTTTTGCACGAGGCCATCGGCCATGGCTTGGAGGGCGATTTCAACCGCAAGGGCTCCAGCGCCTTTGCCGGTCTCATGGGTCAGCAGATCGCGGCCAAAGGGGTGACCGTATTGGACGATGGTACCATCCCCGACCGGCGCGGCAGTATCAGCGTGGATGACGAAGGTACGCCCAGCGCCAAGAACGTCCTGATCGAGGATGGCAAACTGGTCGGCTACATGCAGGACCGTCAGAACGCGCGCCTGATGGGGGTCAAAAGCACCGGCAATGGTCGCCGTCAAAGCTTTGCGCATATCCCCATGCCGCGCATGACCAACACCTATATGCTGGGCGGCGACACCGCACCGGGTGATATCGTGGCAGGCCTTAAGGATGGTATCTATGCGGTCGGATTCGGCGGCGGTCAGGTGGACATCACCAACGGCAAATTCGTGTTTTCCTGCACCGAAGCGTACCGCGTACAAAACGGAGTGGTCGGCGCGCCGGTGAAGGGTGCCACCCTCATCGGAGACGGCGCCACCGCGCTGAAACAGATCCGTGCCATTGGCAACGACCCCAGCCTTGACCCCGGGATGGGCAACTGCGGCAAGCAGGGCCAATGGGTGCCGGTGGGCGTGGGCCAGCCCACGCTGATGATCGGAGGGCTGACAGTAGGTGGGTCTGCATCGTGAGGCGTTGAGACGAATTACCCTGTTTTGATTCACTCCCCGTTAACCAGTTCGCCGTATATCTGATTCCAGCAACAGACGGAGCCACGGGATGACTGACAGGAACACCAATCCTTCTTCCACTCACCCCCCACTCCCACCCACCCCGGAAGACGAACAGTTTGCCCGTCTCCGTTTGTTGCGCTCGCGCCGGGTCGGCATTGCAACGTATAAACGACTGCTGATCGAACACGGCACTGCGCAAAACGCGCTGGCCGCGCTGCCAGAGGTGGCGCGCGCCGCGGGCGTAAGCGAATATGAAGTGTGCCCGGAGGGCGTTGTGCGCGCGGAATTACGTGCCGCTCATGCCCAGGGCGCAAAACTCCTGCACATCGAACACCCTGATTACCCCGAGGCACTCCGCGAGGTCGAAGACGCGCCGCCGTTCTTGTGGCTTCTGGGCGATCCCGCGCTGCTGGCACGGCCGATGATCGCACTGGTGGGGGCGCGAAACGCGTCGTCGCTGGGCACCCGCATGGCCCGCACGCTAGCCCATGATCTGGGCGAAGCGGGGTTCGTCGTCGTATCGGGTCTGGCCCGTGGCATTGATGCCGCCGCCCATAACGCCGCCCTGCCCTTTGGCACCATCGCCGTTCAAGCGGGTGGTGTGGATGTGATGTACCCGGTTGAAAACACGACCCTTGCGGGGGACATCGCGGCGCAGGGCCTGCGGCTGTCCGAACAGCCGATGGGTCTGCAACCCACAGCGCGGCATTTCCCGCGCCGCAACCGCATCATCTCCGGCCTCTCACGGGCCACCGTTGTGGTGGAAGCGGCGGCAAAGTCGGGCAGCCTGATCACCGCGCGCGATGCGTTGGACCAGGGGCGTGAAGTGCTGGCCGTTCCCGGCCACCCGTTTGACGCACGCGCTTCGGGCGGCAATATGCTGATCCGCGATGGCGCCATACTGGTGCGCAATGCCGCTGACATCATAGAAGCCTTGGGTCCCTTGCATGGCGAGCAGCCCTCGCTGCCCCTGCCTTCGCCCCGCATCGTTCCGCCAAGCGCTTCCAAACCACGCCGCAGCCTGCGCGAAACCGCGAGTCTGCACTTGTCTATTCTGCAACGTCTTGGACCCTCCCCTGTGGCCGAAGACCAATTGATCCGTGATCTACAGGTACCAACGGCGCAAATCACTCCCGCTCTGGTTGAGCTGGAGATGGACGGCAAGGTTATGCGCAGCGCAGGCGGGTTGCTCTCACGCCCCGTCTGAGGCTTCACACGACAGGCAAAAAGACCAAACTTTAAGGCCTTTTCCTCTCGGTCTCGCCGCGCCGCCTCTGCGCGCTGCATTGACAAAGACCCCTTGCATCCCACATGTCAAAGGCCATAGACGCCGCTAAACCGCCCCCGAAGGACCTTTGTTATATGCCAGTAGTCGTTGTCGAATCTCCCGCCAAGGCCAAGACGATCAACAAATATCTCGGCGATAACTTCACCGTCCTCGCGTCTTATGGCCACGTTCGTGACCTGCCGCCCAAAGACGGATCGGTCGATACGGAAAACGATTTCGAGATGCTTTGGGAGATCGACAGCGGCTCAAAAAAGCACATGAAGGCCATCGCCGACGCGCTCAAGCTCGACAATGAACTGATCCTCGCGACCGACCCCGACCGCGAAGGCGAAGCGATAAGCTGGCACTTGCAAGAGGCGCTGACCCAGCGCAAGTCCATCAAGAAAGACACGCCTGTCAGCCGCGTCGTCTTCAACGCAATCACCAAAGCGGCCGTAACCGAGGCTATGAAAAACCCCCGTCAGGTGGACATGCCACTGGTCGAGGCATACCTCGCCCGCCGCGCGCTGGATTATCTGGTGGGCTTCAACCTGTCGCCCGTTCTATGGCGTAAACTGCCCGGTGCCAAATCAGCGGGCCGCGTGCAATCGGTCACCCTGCGCCTGATCGTCGAGCGCGAAATGGAGATCGAAGCCTTTCGCCCCCGCGAATACTGGAGCGTGCGGGCCCTTGTCTCGACCCCGTCGGGTCAGGAGTTCGAGGTGCGCCTGACCGAGCTTGCGGGCAAGAAGCTGGACAAATTCGATCTGGGCGATGCGACGAAGGCAGAAATGGCGGTCCAAGCCGTGTCCAGTCGCGACCTGAAGGTCGCCAGCGTCGAAGCAAAACCTGCCTCACGCAATCCTTCCGCACCCTTCATGACCTCAACATTGCAGCAAGAAGCAAGCCGAAAATTCGGCATGGGCGCACGCCAGACCATGAGCACCGCACAGCGCCTTTATGAAGCCGGTCACATCACCTACATGCGGACCGATGGCATCGACATGGCCCCGGAGGCGGTGCAAATGGCGCGCGACGCCATCACCGACCGCTACGGCGACAAATATGTGCCCTCCGCGCCGCGCGTTTATAAAAACAAAGCCAAGAACGCGCAGGAAGCCCACGAATGTATCCGCCCCACAGAGATGTCCAAGGACGCGGACGCGCTCAAGCTGATGGATGGCGATCAGCGCAAACTCTATGACCTGATCTGGAAGCGCACTCTGGCTTGCCAGATGGAGAGCGCGCGTCTTGAACGCACGACCGTCGATGTGTCGTCCGCTGACAAGCAGGTTGTGCTGCGTGCCACGGGGCAAGTGGTCCTGTTTGACGGATTCCTGAAAGTCTATGAGGAAGGCCGCGACGATGTGGCCGACGATGATGAAAAACGACTGCCCCAGATCAGTGAAGGCGATGCGCTGAAGAAATGCGCCGCCGCGCGCTACAACGAGGATTTCGCCAAGGCCGCAGGGGTCGCGGACGGGGATCTGATCGATACAGGCCAGTCCGGGATGAAGCGCAAGTCAGGCGCGCTGCTGGCTGAAAAAGATGCTGTGCTGGGTGGACAGCACTTCACTCAGCCGCCCCCGCGCTATACCGAAGCGACACTGGTCAAGCGCATGGAAGAGTTGGGCATCGGCCGCCCCTCCACCTACGCCAGCATCGTGACCACCATTCAGGACCGCGGCTATGTCCGCCGCGAGGGCCAGCGCCTGATCCCGGAGGACAAGGGCCGTCTGGTCACCGCCTTCCTCGAAAACTACTTCCGCAAATACATCGGCTATGACTTCACCGCCGATCTGGAAGACCAGTTGGACAAGGTTAGCGCGGGCGATGCCGAGTACAAAAAAGTGCTGGACCGCTTCTGGCGCGATTTCTCTGCCGCGATTGCCGAAACATCCGAGCTGCGGATCACCGAAGTATTGGAAAAAATCAACGATGTGCTGGCACCGCACCTCTTCCCGGCCAAGGAAGACGGCAGCGATCCGCGCCTTTGCCCCAACTGCGGATTGGGCCGCCTCAGCATGCGCACGGCCCGTTCGGGCGGCGCGTTCATCGGCTGCTCGAACTATCCCGAGTGTCGATATACCCGTCCCTTCGGTCCGCCGAACCCCGAGGCAGAAGCCTCCGCAATTCCACCCGAAGGCAAGTTGCTGGGCGAAGATCAGGGCGAAGACATCCGCGTGTTCAAAGGCCGTTTCGGCCCCTATGTCCAGCGTGGCGAAGTGACGGAAGAGAACAAAAAGCCGCCGCGCCAGTCAATCCCGAAGGACTGGGAGCCGGAAGAGCTGGAGCTGGATCGTGCGCTGATGCTGCTGTCACTTCCACGCGAAATCGGGCCACACCCCGAGGATGGCATCATGGTCTGGGCCAATATCGGCCGCTATGGTCCCTACCTGAAACATGCGCCCAGCACGTCGGATCGTGGTGGAACGAACGCCAACCTTGAAGGCATCGACGAGGTATTTACCGTCGGCATGAACCATGCAGTGCAGCTGCTCGCCGAAAAAGTCGCCTCGCGCGGTGCGCGCGGCAAAGCGGCAGCCCCTCTGCGCGAGCTGGGTGAGCACCCGGAAGCGGGCGGCCCTGTCAACGTCATGAAGGGGAAATACGGCCCCTACGTGAAATGGGAAAAGATCAACGCAACCATTCCTGACACCGTCGACCCCGAAGAGATTACGATGGCACAAGCCGTCCATCTGATTGACGAGCGGGCCGAGAAAGCAGGCAAGAAGAAACCTGCGGCCAAGAAAAAGCCAGCAGCGAAAAAGGCAGCGCCCAAGAAGAAGCCTGCTGCGAAGAAAAAAACGCCTGCGAAAAAGACTGCCGCCACGAAAGAAGAATGATCGCAACGGTCCTGCACGATGCTGTGCAGGACCGCTCACGCGTGGCTCACATTGCCGTCATTGCAACCTGCCTTCGCTTGCTCAATGGGCATGATCTGATAGCTGTCCGGAAACAATTTCGAGAGAGCAGACAATGACACATTCAAAATTTTCGCGCCGTTCGATGATCCTGGGCGCAGGTGCCGCCCTTGCCGCGCCGTCCATCGCCCGTGCGCAGGATGGGCCGGTGACTGTACTTACCCGCCGCAACATCATGAGCTTCACGCCCCAGCGCTGGGAGGACCACTTTGACACTCTGGGCAAAGGGGCACTCGTGGCTGATATCACCTCGCGCGCACTGCATTACTGGAGCGGGGACGGACAGACCTATAATATCTACCCCACTTCGGTCCCACGCACAGACGAGCTGACCAAGCGCGGCTATACAGAAATTGTACGCAAACGCATTGGCCCCGACTGGACTCCAACACAGTCGATGATGGAGCGGGACCCATCCCTCAAATACATGCCTCCCGGCCCCGCCAACCCGTTGGGTACCCATGCGATGTATCTGTCCTGGCCTGCCTATCTGATCCACGGCACACACGACACGCGCAAGATCGGGCGGCAGTCCTCGGACGGGTGTATCGGCCTGTATAATGAAAAGATCGAAGAACTTTTCGCCATGGCCGAAGTCGGCACACAGGTCCGGCTGTTCTGATCTGCACAGAGCGCACCGCGGCAAAACAGCAATGCCGCGGTGCAGCGTCTCATTGACAGCACCCTGCCCCCGCGTCACAACTCCTGCGACCACTTCACGGATCAAGGGGAGCATGACGAGATGAAGAAGATTTACCCAAACGCTGCCGCAGCGCTGGACGGCGTGCTGACGGATGGCATGCTGATCGCGTCTGGCGGATTCGGCCTGTGTGGCATTCCCGAGCTGCTGTTGCAGGCGATCAAGGAAAATGGCGCCAGGGATTTGACGTTTGCCTCCAACAACGCGGGCGTGGATGATTTCGGCATCGGCATCCTGTTGCAGACCAAACAGGTGAAGAAAATGATCTCGTCCTATGTTGGCGAGAACGCGGAATTCATGCGCCAGTATCTCAGCGGCGAGCTGGAGCTGGAATTCACCCCTCAGGGCACTTTGGCCGAGCGGATGCGCGCAGGCGGTGCAGGCATCCCCGGTTTCTACACCAAGACGGGCGTGGGCACTGTGATTGCCGAAGGCAAGGACGTGAAGAACTGGAACGGTCAGGATTACATCCTCGAAGAGGGTATCTTTGCCGACCTCGCTATCGTGAAAGCGTGGAAAGCGGACGAGACGGGCAACCTGATTTTCCGCAAGACCGCGCGCAACTTCAACCCGCCCGCTGCGATGTGCGGCAAAGTCTGCATCGTCGAGGTCGAAGAGATCGTACCGACAGGCAGCCTTGATCCCGATCATATCCACCTGCCGGGCATTTATGTGCACCGCATCATTCAGGGTGATCACGAGAAACGTATTGAACAGCGCACCGTGCGCCAAAGAGAGGGAGCATAATCATGTGGGATCGCAACCAAATGGCGGCACGCGCCGCACTTGAGCTGGAAGACGGCATGTATGTGAACCTCGGCATCGGGATTCCGACGCTGGTCGCGAACTATGTGGGCGACAAGGACATCACCCTGCAATCGGAAAACGGTATGCTGGGCATGGGCCCTTTCCCGTTTGAAGGAGATGAGGACGCGGACCTGATCAACGCAGGCAAGCAGACCATTACCGAGCTTAACCGGACAGCCTATTTCGATAGCGCCACCTCCTTCGGCATGATCCGCGGCGGCAAGATCGCTGCGGCGATTCTGGGTGCTATGGAGGTCTCCGAAACCGGCGATCTGGCGAACTGGATGATTCCGGGCAAGCTGGTCAAAGGGATGGGTGGTGCTATGGATCTGGTGGCCGGTGTGGGCCGCGTGATAGTCGTGATGGATCACGCCAACAAGCACGGTGAAAGCAAAGTGCTGAAAGAATGCACCCTGCCCCTGACCGGCGCAGGTGTGGTGGACCGCATCATCACCAACCTCGGCGTGCTCGACGTGGTCGAGGGCGGATTACGCATTGTGGAGTGTGCAGAAGGCGTCACCGAGGAAGAACTGCGCGCGGCGACCGAAGCTACGCTGGTCTGATCACTTCATCAGATTGAACACACAGCCGTCCGAGATCAGCTCGGGCGGCGTTTTACACAATCCCTTGGCAACCTGAAATGCCGCCAGCACCTTTGGCACGTAGTCCCGGGTTTCGGCAAAAGGCGGCACACCTGCGTGTTTGCGCACCGATCCTTCGCCCGCGTTATACCCTGCGAGCACCAGAATCGGATCATTTGCGAACTCGCCCATCAACCAGTCCAGATATTTAATTCCGCCTGCAATGTTTTGCTTTGGCACCGTGCTGTCGGTCACGCCAAAGCGGATGGCGGTATCGGGCATCAGTTGCATCAACCCCTGCGCACCCGCGCTGCTGACCGCATCCGCCCGCCCAGACGATTCCACCGACATCACGGCCAGCGCCAGTGCCGGCGATACTTTGGTACCGATGGTAGAGGTCAGGATATCAACCCCGTGGATCTTGGCCAGATCCTGCATCTGCTGCAGGCGAGGTGCAGGCACGCGGGAATTGGAAGCGGATAGCGTGTTCATCGCCATCTCCAGGCGCCCCGGCCCTGATTGTGCGGCCTCCGGCGAGATTTTGTCCCAAAACCAGTCATACCGTCCCGAGTTCGGCCGCGCGATTGCACCCGAAGGCCCCGCGACGACCGCAGGCGCCGGGGTTACGTTTTGCACTGGACGGTTAATCTGCACATTCACGCGCTTTTTCTCGCCTGCTTTTGGGGGCTTTACGAATTTCGGCTGAAAATCAGGAAAAGGTTTGGGAGAATCTGCCTGCAATGGCCCGCCCACGTGCAAAAAAGCCAGCATGGCACCCAGTGCCAGCGTTCTAAAAGTGCATTTCATGCTGCCTGCTCTCGTTTATGACTGCTTTTTTAGGGTCAATATCACTCAAAAACCGGCTTCGATCCAGTATTTGGGGCAGGTGAACATGGCGATTTCGCCACAATTGGGGTGTTTGGGCCGCATCCAGTAAATTGTTGGAAGAAAAAATATACATAATTTCTATTAATTACAGATGCTTGGGTAAATTTATAAAAATTTGAGGGGTCTAAATGTAAATGCCGTATTTGCCGTCAAATTCATGCCCCAATCATACAGCTATATAAGGTCATACCAAGTCGAACAGGCCTGAATGAGAGCGGGCCAGACAGTAAGGCAAGGTTGGAAACTTGAAAAACCTTAAAATCCTTTGGAGGGATACTAACATGATGAAATTCGTAAAAAACTTCCACAATGACGAAGACGGCGCCGTAACAGTTGACTGGGTTGTTCTGACAGCCGCGGTTGTTGGCCTGGCAATTGCTGCCTACAGCTCCATCCAGGGTGGTGCAGAAGCAATGACAGCAAACACCGGTGGCTTCCTGAACGGCCAGACCGTTGGCGCAGCTGACTTCGGTTCGCAAGCAGCAGTCGCTCTGGACTAATCGCAACCGCTCACATTCGATATTTACTGTCAAGTTCATGCCTAAATCATACAGCAATTTAGGACCATACCAAGTCGAGCAGGCCTGAATGAAAGCGGGCCAGACAGCAAGGCAGGGTTGGAAACTTGAAAAACCTTAAAATCCTTTGGAGGGATACTAACATGATGAAATTCGTAAAAAACTTCCGCAATGACGAAGACGGCGCCGTAACAGTTGACTGGGTTGTTCTGACAGCCGCAGTTGTTGGCCTGGCGATTGCTGCCTACAGCTCCATCCAGGGTGGTGCAGAAGCAATGACAGCAAACACCGGTGGCTTCCTGAACGGCCAGACCGTTGGCGCCGCTGACTTCGGTACCCAAGCAGCAGTTGCTCTGGACTAATAGCAACCGCCTGAATTGGTTAGCTACTTCGGAGGCTGCGTTCTGCATGGAATGCAGCCTCTTCAACATTCTCCTGCCGGAATAGATCCGGTTTATAGCAAATGAGAGATACTATGGTCCAACTGTTTGAGGAATTCTGTTTTGATGAAGACGGCGCGGTAACAGTTGATTGGGTCGTTCTGACTGCTGCAATCATACTTGTTACGATCGCTGCTTATGCTTCCATTCAACAGGGCAGCGACGCCATGGCATCGTCAGTGGGCACGTTTCTGGTTGAAACACCACTCGAAGATTTGCGGAACGGTCTGGACTAAGCCTTGTGCGGTCGTCGGGTGTAACTGACAGAAAAGCCTTCTATACAGTTCAGTCGGCAAATTTACCGCCACAGTAAATCCGGATAACAAAAAGAAGAGGAACACAAAATGCGTATGATTTTTGGACTCGTGCTGCTGGTCGGTATCGCGTTGGCCGGCGGCGCGGTGTATCTCGCAAAGGGCCAGATCGGCCAGTATCAGGCCCGGCTCGAACAGGCCAATGCAGCGAAAGCGTTGATTGTGCCGACCAAGAATATCTTTGTCGTGACCCGCGCGCTAAAGTACGGCGAGAAGCTGGGTAAAAAAGACGTGCGGGAAGTCGCCTTCCCCGTTGCAGCTCTCCCGGAGGGTCACTTTGACGATCTCGCCGTGATCTTTCCCGAAAACAACGACCAACCCCGTGTTGTGCTGCGTCCTATCGAAAAAGACGAGGCCCTGCTGGCAGTGAAGATCACCAAGCCCGGCGAGGATGCAGGCCTGACCTCACGTCTTGAGCCTGGAATGCGCGCTTTTGCGATCAAGGTCGATGTCTCCTCCGGTGTCTCGGGCTTCCTGCGCCCAGGTGACCGGGTAGACATTTACTGGACCGGCACCGTCGGCAACGGCAACACCCGCAACGAAGTGACCAAGTTGATCGAGGCAACTATTCCGCTGATCGCGGTTGACCAGAGCTCGGGCGATGTCGAGGGCGCCCAGATTGCGCGGACCGTGACCGTCGCGGTGAGCCCCGATCAGGTCGCCGGTCTGGCGCTGGCGCAAACCACAGGCCGCCTGTCACTTTCACTGGTCGGCGTAGGGGATACAATCGAAAGCGCCAGCGACATCGAGGTCAACCAAAACGATTTGCTGGGAATTACCGCAGCAGTCGAAGCACCTCAGGCGGAGCAAGAAAAAGTCTGCACCATCAGGACACGCCGCGGCGCAGAGGTGGTAAACTTGCCAATCCCCTGTACGAATTAAGCCGAGCTGACCGGCCCAAAGCATTTAAATATTACGACTTAAACGCCGCTCCGCTTCGGGGCGGCGTTTCATATTGTGGCCGTGTTGCCATTTATCCACAGCAATAGCAGCCCAGAGAGCATTGATTCTTGCAATAAATTTTGAATTGGACCACAGTTATTCAAACGACGGGCAAAAAGACCCTATTTTGAGGCGTGATCAAAAAGGCAGGTCACATGAAAATCGATAGATTTCTTCGAGCGGCCCTTGTGGGTCTGACGCTCAGCGTATCCACTTATGCGGTGACCGCACCTTCTGCGGTTATGGCTGATAACTTGCGCGTGGTCAAAAGTGGTACCAGCTCCAAACTGCAAGTGCCGCTCAACCGCGCGATCGTGGTGGAAAGTGACACACCCTTTGCAGAGTTAAGCATTGCAAACCCCGGCATCGCGGATTTGTCCTCGCTGTCGGATCGCACCATATATGTGTTGGGCAAATCGCCAGGCACAACGACGCTGACGCTGTTCGACGCCTCTGGCCGTCTGATCACCAACGTCGAGGTACAGGTCACTCCCGACCTGTCGGAGTTCAAGGAACGTCTGAGGCAGATCTTGCCCGGTGAACGGATCGAGGTCCGCTCGGCCAATGACGGGATCGTGTTGTCAGGGGTGGTGACCTCCATCCAGAAACTGGAACGCGCGCTGGAACTGGCGGAACGCTATGCACCCGAGCGTGTCTCCAACCTGATGAGCGTGGGCGGCATCCAGCAGGTTATGCTGAAGGTGCGGTTTGCTGAAATGCAGCGCTCGGTCTCAAAATCACTCAGTTCGTCTCTGGCGCTCAGCGGCGGGATCGGCAGTGATTTGGGCGTGCGGGCCGGTACGGGCGCGTTGACCAACAGCGGCGGGAACGCCGATGCTATCGCAGGCACGTTACCAGCCTCCAATACAAACTCCGGCGCGATACTGTTCGGCTTTAATGCTGGATCGACCCAAGTGGGTATCCTGCTGGAAGCACTGGAACAAAAAGGCGTTGTGCGGTTTCTGGCCGAGCCTAACCTGGTTGCGTTGTCGGGTCAGGAAGCAAAATTCCTTGCCGGCGGCGAATACCCGATCCCGGTCAGAACCCAAGACGGAACAACCATCCAGTTCAAACCATTTGGCGTCGAACTCGGGTTTATTCCAAGGGTTGTTGACAAGGATCTGATTAACCTCGAGCTGAAAGCCGCTGTGTCCGCGATTGATACGGCCAACGGCGTCGCAGTGGACGGGTTTACCATTGCAGCCTTTTCGCGCCGTGAAACATCCACGACGGTCGAGATGCGCGACGGTGAGAGCTTTGCGATTGCAGGCCTTTTGCAAGATGACTTCACAGACAGCTCCTCCCAGCTACCATGGATCGGGGATGTGCCTGTGTTGGGCGCCCTGTTCCGCTCCGCAAGCTACCAGCGCAGCCAGACAGAGCTGGTGATCATCATCACCGCGCATCTCGTCACTCCGACCCGCGGCGAAGCGCTGGCCCTCCCTACCGACCGGATCAAACCGCCGACAGAACAGGATCTGTTCCTCTTCGGCAGAACCGCTGCGGGCACACGCACTCCCCAGAAGGGTGCAGCCGGGGAGGTTGCCAAACAGGACTTTACCGGCTCATATGGTTATGTACTGGATTAATACGATGCAAAGCATGACCAATCGCCACATAATCACAAGCAGCCTGCTAGCAGCAGCGATGGGCCTTTCCGCATGTTCCGCCACCAGTTCAGATCCGGTTTACACCCAGTTCTATTCCGAAGCAGGCTCTTTGGTGGACACCGGTAGCTTCGGTGAGCCCACGTTGAACAACCGCCTCGTTATGACTGGCGAACGTCAGTACACTTTTGATCTGGCAAAAAGGTTCTCAAACGAGGTCGACAGCACAGTGAATTTCGAGTTCGGCTCTTCGCAGCTGGACGCCAAGGCGCAGGCTATCTTGCGTAATCAGGCGGGCTGGATCCGCCAGTTCCCCGAAATCCGTTTCCGCGTCTACGGCCATACGGACTCCGTCGGCTCCAACCGTTCGAACAAGGTATTGGGCCAGCACCGTGCGAATGCAGTTGTCGCTTACCTCACCTCGCAAGGTATAAGCCGCAGCCGTCTGGAAGCCGTTGTTTCCTTTGGTGAAACGCAACCCTTGGTAGTGACCGATGGCCGCGAGCGGCGCAACCGCCGCACCGTCACGGAGGTGAGCGGTTTCGTGCAACGTCACCCTACTGTGATGGACGGCAAATATGCCCAGATCATCTACCGGGACTATGTTGCAAGTGCCACAGCGGCCCCCACGCTCTGATCGGTTAAATCACCCCTATTTTTCCAAGATAAAACGTGAAACTGCCCCGTCGGGGCAGTTTTTTTTTGCGCTGTTGACCTCGGCAGCCGCGGACCAATCCCCCCACAAGCCTGTGATCGTTTCAACAAACCAAACAATCGCAGCTTTTCGGCCCCAATCTCGCCCTACTTCGCTGCCATGAATTCCTCAACGAGAAAACTCTGACCGGGCAAAAGTCCGGGAGGGGGTCGGTCCCGCACCGCGTCCACGGATGCGTTTGCCAACCCAGCCCTCTGGAAGAAAAGGAATGAAGGCTATGAGCAGCGTGATGCCACAACCCCTGCAGGACAAAATCCTCGCCTGCACTGTCAGCCGCGATGTGCAGAACTTCGATCTCTTGATTGAGGATATGGAAAGCGCTCTGGGCGAAAGCTGGGGCGATCTGGGCTTTAACGAGGCCATCGCATTCATCGGACAGCCCGAAGCCAAGGAAATGGAATTCATCGCCCTCGCAATGGATGACGCCGACGAGGACGATCTACCACTGGTGACGCAGATCATCACCCATGCCAAACGGCACGGCATCAAGGTGATCTTGATCGCAGACGATGTAGCACCTGCTGCTCTCCTCTCCTTGCTTCGGCAGGGTGCCGACGAATTCATCCCCTACCCCCTTCCCGAGGGCGAGTTGGCAAACGCCATCGAGAGGATTCGCACACCTGCACCCACACCTGCTGCCACTGAAAACACAGCCAAGCTGAATGCAGGTGCCCAAAAGGACGGCGCAGTGATTGTTATACACGGGCTGGCCGGTGGCACAGGTGCCACCACCATGGCCGTGAACCTGGCATGGGAACTGGCAAACGTCTCCAAGACAGACGCACCATCGGTCTGTCTGCTGGATCTGGACCTGCAATACGGCTCGGCCTCGACTTATCTGGACCTGCCCCGCCGCGAGGTAGTGTACCAGATGTTGTCGGATACGGAGAGCATGGACGAGGAAATCTTCAGTCAGGCGCTAACCAGCTATGAAGGCAAATTGCAGGTATTGACCGCACCGGCCGATATGCTGCCGCTGGATTTGATTACGTCGGAGGACATTGATCGCGTGCTCAATATGGCACGCAACCAATTCGACTATGTCGTAATCGACATGCCCTCGACACTGGTGCAATGGTCCGAAAGAGTTCTGAGCGCGGCACATATCTACTTCGCCATGTTCGAACTCGACATGCGCTCGGCCCAGAACATGCTGCGGTTCAAGCGCGCCTTGCAGTCCGAAGACCTGCCGGTCGAGAAGCTGCGCTATGTGCTGAACCGGGCCCCGAAATTCACCGACATCAATGCCAAGAGCCGCGTCAAACGGATGGCCGAGAGCCTGGACATCAGCATTGACTTGCAACTGCCCGACGGCGGCAAGCCGATCACCCAAGCCAACGACCATGGCATGCCACTGTCTGCCTCAGCGCCCAAAAGCCCGCTGCGCAAGGAAATCGCCAAATTGGCTGCCTCTATCCATTCCCTGCGCGACACCGACGCCGCAGCAGCCTGAGCACCGAGCAAAGAAAGAACACCCAGATGTTTTCCAAGTACAAAAAAGCGGAACCCGCCCCAACCCCCGCTGCACCGGTGACGCCCATCGCGCCCGTCAAAGCCGCCACTCCCGCCTCGATGCGCCGTGCGGCACAGCCCGCGGCCGTGGCCCCGGTGGACAAGGAGGTCAAGCGCAAGCAGCGTATGGGCGATATCAAGCTCGACCTGCACCGCGTGCTACTCGACAGCCTGAACCTTGCAGCACTCGAGCATGCAACCGAAGCTGACCTGCGCGCGGAAATCAACGCCATCACAGCAGAGTTTCTGGGCGAGAAATCCATCGTGCTGGGCCGTGAAGACCGCATGACGCTAACCTCCGAGCTTTATGACGAGGTCACCGGCCTCGGCCCGCTCGAGACTTTGCTGAAAGACGAAAGCGTCAACGATATTCTCGTCAACGGCCCGCAGCAGATCTTTGTGGAACGCGCCGGCAAGCTCGAGCTGACGGACGTTACCTTCAAGGACGAGCGCCACCTTTTGCGCATCATCGATAAGATCGTATCCGCCGTGGGCCGCCGCGTCGACGAATCAAACCCCTATGTGGACGCCCGCCTCAAAGACGGCTCGCGCTTCAACGCCATGGTTCCCCCCGTTGCGGTTGACGGCAGCCTGGTGTCAATTCGTAAGTTCAAAAAGGACAAACTCGGTATTGACGATCTGGTGCAATTCGGCGCCTTCACCGAGGAAATGGCAGCCTATCTTCAAGCGGCCGTAGCGACACGCCTCAACATCATCGTGTCGGGCGGTACAGGCTCGGGTAAAACGACCACGCTCAACGCGCTGTCGAGTTTTATCGACAACGCCGAGCGGATCCTGACCATCGAGGACACCGCCGAACTCCAGCTACAACAGACCCATGTAGGCCGGATGGAAAGCCGCCCACCCAACGTGGAAGGCAAAGGCGAGGTTTCCCCGCGCGACTGTCTGAAAAACGCCCTGCGGATGCGCCCCGACCGTATCATCGTGGGCGAAACCCGTGGCGAGGAAGTGATCGACATGCTTCAGGCCATGAACACCGGCCATGACGGCTCCATGACGACGATCCACGCGAACTCTGCTCGGGACGGTGTGTCACGTCTGGAAAACATGATCGCCATGGCCGGTATCGAAATGCCGCTCAAGGCGGTGCGTAGCCAGATTTCGTCGGCTGTGAACCTGATCGTCCAGGCCAGCCGCTTGCAAGACGGCTCGCGGCGGATGACGTCCATCACCGAAATCACCGGGATGGAAGGCGACGTAATCTCCATGCAGGAAATCTTCCGCTACCAGCGTGTGGGCCTGACCCCCGAAAACAAGATCATCGGTCATTTCACGGCCACCGGCGTGCGCAGCCACTATGCGGAGCGGTTCCGCATGTGGGGCTATGATCTGCCATCCTCCATCTACGAACCCGTCGCGGCACAATAAGCCTGACCTGTTCCACCACTACAGCTCCCTGCGGGGAAAAAGGACAAAAGCCATGAGTGCAGAACCAATTATCTACGGTCTGATTTTTATCGGTGTTCTCGTGCTTGTCGAGGGCCTGTATCTGGTGGCGTTCGGCAAATCCATCTCGCTCAACAGCCGCGTCAACCGGCGGCTGGAGATGCTGGAGAAGGGTCAGCGCCGCGAAGAGGTTCTGGACAAGCTGCGCAAGGAAATGCAGCAGCACATGAAGGCGCGCACAATCCCTCTCTACTCGCTGCTGGCCGAAAAGGCGCAAAAGGCCGCGATTGCCTTCACTCCGCAGCAACTGATCATGATTATGGGCGGTCTGTCGGTTTTCATCTTCCTGGCCCTGACCATCGGCACCGCGACCGAAGTCTCGGTGCGCGTGGCAATGTCCATCGGCATGGGCATCGGCGGGGTTTTCATGTGGATTTCCATGAAAGCCAACAAACGCATGAGTCTGATCGAAGAACAGCTGCCCGATGCGGTCGAGCTGATGGTACGTTCGCTACGCGTGGGCCATCCGTTTGTAAACGCTGTCTCCATCGTCTCGCGTGAGATCCAGGATCCGTTGGCCTCCGAATTTGGTGTGATCGCTGACGAGGCCGCTTATGGCCGCGACATCGGCGAGGCGCTCAAGGATATGGCCGAGCGTCTGGACATGCAGGACATGCGCTTTCTCGCCGTCGCCGTGACCATCCAGCAGCAATCGGGCGGTAACCTCGCCGAGATCCTCGCCGGTCTGGCCAAGGTCATTCGCGCCCGTTTCCGCCTGTTCCGCAAGGTGAAGGCCATTACCGCCGAAGCGAAATGGTCAGGCAAGTTCCTGTCCGGCTTTCCGGTCGGGGCGCTCATCGTCATCAACGTGGCCAAGCCCGGCTACTATGACGAGGTGAAAGAAACCCCGTACTTCATTCCCGCCTGTTTCTTTGTCGCGATTTTTCTAGGCATTAACCTTCTTGTGATGCGCGTGCTCACAAACATCAAAGTGTAGGGGGCAGACATGCTCGGTAATCTCAACACAGCCATAGGCGAGGTAATGGGCCCTTTCGGGTTGATCATCATCCTCGGTGTCGCAGGCATCCTTCTGGTGCTCGCAACGGTCGCCATGATGATGAACCAGCCCGAAGATCCGCTGGACAAGCTAAAGCGCGAGCAGTCTAACCCGCGCAATGGCACACAGGTCCAGACGACCCTGCGCCAGAAAGAGGGCAACGCCCAGCTTCAGAAGTTCGCTACCTTCCTCGAACCTGCGGATACCGATGAGTTGAGCCAGAAGCAGCTGGAGCTGCGTCAGGCAGGTTACCAGTCGCGCGATGCGGTCCGGGTGTTTTACTTTGCACAGATGTCGCTGGGCCTGCTCGGTCTGCTGATCGGCGTGATCTATACAAACGTGATCGTCGAAGCCGATATGGGCACGCAAAAAACCATCATGTGGACCCTCGGACCCGGCGGCATCGGGTACTGGCTGCCAAAATACTGGGTCACCCGCCGCGTCGCGATGCGCAAGGAAGAGATCGAAAGCGGCTTTCCCGATGCGCTTGATATGATGCTGGTGTGCGTGGAAGCGGGCCAGTCACTGGACCAGTGTATTGTCCGCGTTGCCCGCGAATTGCGCGCCTCCTATGCTGCACTTGCAGATGAGTTCGAAGTGGTCGCGCAGGAAATGAAGGCGGGCAAGGACAAGATCTCCGTTCTCAACGATATGGGGACGCGCTGCGGTGTGCAGGACGTGTCCTCCTTTGTGACCGTGCTGGTCCAGTCGGCCGCCTTTGGTACATCCATCGCCGATGCGCTGCGTGTCTATGCTTCCGAAATGCGGGACAAACGCGTGATGAAGGCAGAAGAAGCCGCAAACAAGTTGCCAACCAAGATGACACTCGCCACAATGATGTTCACGGTGCCGCCGCTGTTGGTTATTCTTGTTGGTCCCTCGGTTCTTGGCATTACGAAAATGGGCGAAATGGGTGGTCCCGGAGGCCAGTAATGAAATTAAGGCCGGGGCGTTTTCTGACCCTGTTGATACTTCCAATCGCTTTAGCCGCCTGTTCTGCAGGCGGCTTTGGTGCGTCAAGAGCCTCCAATGGTCTGGACGCGCCCGGCGTCGATCTGGGCAGCGATGGGGCGGACAATCTGGAAACCGGGCACCGTCTGGTTGCCGCAGGTCAATACGAGCTGGCCATCCGGTCCTTCAACCGCGCAGCGATTGACCGCGGAACAGTAGATGCGGAAATCCTGTCCGGTCTTGGTACCGCCAATCTGGGACTGGGGCGGCTTGGACAGGCCGAAACCCTGCTCCGCCGCGCGCTGGAGCGCGATGCGACACAACCAGAAATCTGGAATAATCTGGGTGTTGTTCTGATGGAGCGTGGCAAAAATGCCGACGCGACGCAAATATTCCGCAAGGCTTTTGCCCTCGACAATGGCGAAAGTGTCTCAATTCGCGACAATTTGCGTTTAGCACTCGAAAAAACCGAGAATTCTGGTACGCCTTCGGCTAGCATTGACGAATATAAACTGGTGCGCCGTGGATCGGCTGACTATCTGATCCGCTCGGGGCTGTGACCTAAAAATAGGCACGGCACCTCTTATCCCGCGCAGGGGCACCGCATGAGGCAGAAGCAGTAAAGGACGCAAACATGCGCCACATCTCCGTTTTGAGCGCCCTTTTGATGGGTGTATCGATGATATCCGCCTGCACCGAGAAGAGCGGGGAGGAAACCGTTGAACGTGCCTTTCAGGATGTGAACGTAATTGACGATGCAAATCTCAATGACGTCATGCTCACAGTAGCCGACCCCAACGAAGCGGTCACATATTTCCAGCGTATCGTCAAAGAGCAGCCGCAAAACGTCGAGTTCAACCGCGGCCTTGCCCAATCGCTGATCCGCGCCAAACGCAATGACGAAGGTGCAGTGGCATGGCAGCGCACCACCGCCCTGCCCGACGCCACCAACGACGACCGTGTCGAGTTGGCAGATGCGCTGATCCGTTCAGGTGACTGGGCCACAGCGGAAAAAACACTTATCGCGATCCCACCCACGCACGAGACCTTCAAACGCTACCGCCTCGAAGCCATCGTGGCCGATAGCAAACAACAGTGGAAGAAAGCCGACAGCTTCTACGAGATCGCCGTGGGCCTGACAACATCGCCCGCGCCAGTGCTTAACAACTGGGGCTATTCCAAGCTGACACGCGGCGATTACAAAGACGCCGAGCGCCTGTTCACCAGCGCTGTGACGCAAGACGGCGCGCTATTTACAGCCAAGAACAACCTCGTTCTGGCCCGTGGCGCACAGCGTAACTACAACCTGCCGGTGGTCCCCATGGACCAAACCGAGCGCGCACAATTGCTGCACACCATGGCCCTGTCAGCTATCAAGCAAGGCGACGTGGAGACCGGCAAGGGCCTGCTGCGCGAAGCGATCGAGACACACCCGCAACATTTTGAAGCCGCTTCACGCTCCCTTGCGGCACTAGAAGCCTGAACGATGGCGATTACAGCCAGCACCGCTGCGTGGTTCCTGCCCTTTGTCGTCCCCGTGTGCCTATATGTGATGTACACGGACGTGTCGCGTATGAAGATCACCAATAATGCCAATCTGGTGTTGGTTGGTATATTTGTGGTGATCGGCCTGATCGCGTTGCCGTTCACAGTGTACCTGTGGCAGCTGGTTGGTATGGTGGTGGTCTTGCTCGCCGGGATCGTACTGAACGCCGCAGGCGTGATGGGCGCGGGGGATAGCAAATTCATCGCCGCCGCAGCCCCGTTCATCGCGCTTGGCGATGCGATGATGCTGATGTGGCTGTTCGCGGCCACACTGCTGGCAGCGGTAGCAACACACCGCATTGCAAAATACACCGCCCTGCGCCGTCTAGCGCCCGGCTGGACCAGCTGGGAGCAGGGCAAGAAATTCCCCATGGGCCTCGCACTGGGCGCTACCCTTATTCTCTATCTCGCTCTTGGCGCCGTTTATGGTGCCTGATCTCCGGAAATGCCCGAATAACGCCATTTTTATCGCGTAAGGCCGTTGCAAAGCCTGAGCAAAGCATAGGGACACAGCACAATGAACGCCCCGGTACATTCCGTCATGGCCCCACCCGCGCCCAAAACACTGGCGGACATGAAACTGCCCATCGTGATGATGCGCGATATCCTTCTCAAGACAATCTTCCGCAAGAACCTCGATCTGGTGAGCGAGCTGTCCAAGGCAGTCTGCCTGCCCATCCCCGTGGTTCAGGAGCTGGTGGACATGTGCCGCACCCAGCGCCTGATCGAGGCAACAGGCACGCTCAACGCCCAGAACGGCAACGAGATGGGCTATCAGCTGACGGATGCGGGGAAGGCCCGCGCTCTGGATGCGCTGGCCCAATCGGAATACTTCGGCCCCATGCCCGTGCCGCTGGACGTCTACAAGGAACAGGTCAAGCGCCAGTCCGTGCGCAACATGCAGATCACCCGCGCCCAACTCACGGGCGCCATGGGCCACCTGATCCTGCCCGACAGCCTTCTGGACCACCTCGGTCCCGCCGTCTCCGCCGGCCGCTCCATCCTGATGTACGGTCCTCCTGGCAACGGCAAATCCTCTATCTCAAACGGCATCCGTGACGCACTTGGCGATCACGTCTATGTCCCCCGCGCGATTGAATATGCCAGCCAGGTCATCACCGTCTTCGACCCGATCGTTCACAACGAGGTCGCGGAAGCGATGCAAGACCCTACCTCCCTGCGCCGCGTCACCCGCTTTGACGCGCGCTACGTGTGCTGTGAACGCCCGTCGGTGATCACAGGGGGCGAACTGACGCTCGACATGCTCGATCTGGTCTACAACCCCTCGGCCAAAACCTATCAGGCGCCGCTACAGCTCAAATCCACCGGCGGCATCTTCATCGTCGACGACCTTGGCCGCCAGAAAGAGCCACCACAAAGCATCGTCAACCGCTGGATCGTTCCGCTGGAGGAAAGCAAGGACATCCTCGCGCTGCAATCGGGCGAGAAGTTCGAGGTCCCCTTCGATACGCTGGTCATCTTCTCAACCAACTTCCACCCGAATGAAATCTTCGATACCGCCGCCCTGCGCCGGATCTTCTTCAAGATCAAAATCGACGGGCCGGACCAAGCGAACTATCTGAAAATCTTTGCCATGATGGCCAAGAAGCGCAAAATGCCGCTGGACGAGGCGACACTGATCCACCTGCTGAAAAACAAATACCCCGCGATCGACAACATCTACGCCAACTACCAACCGATCTTCCTGATCGACCAGATCATCGCGATCTGCGAGTTCGAGGGCATCCCCTACCAGATGTCACCGGCATTGATGGACCGCGCGTGGGCCAACATGTTCGTCAAAGACGAACACATCGTGAGATGACACCATGCGCTCGCTGACAGGGGTTGCAGGCTGCGGCCGCATGGGACGCCCCATGCTGGCCGCATTGCGGAACGCAGGACTGCCCGCACGCGGCTATGACGTTGTGCCCATGGACAGCCCCCACATCACCGATGATATCGCCGTCTTCTCCGAAGATCTTGACACGCTGATCACCGTCGTGCGCGACATCGAACAGACCGAACAAGTTCTCTTCGGCAACCAGAACTTCGCAGCCATCCCCAGCCTGATCCGCATCATAATCTCCTCTACGCTGTCGCCGCGCTATGTCCGCTCCTTGCGCGCGCGCATCCCGTCCCACATCGCACTCATCGACGCGCCCATGTCCGGCGCCGCCATCGCGGCACAGGAGGCACGCCTCAGCTTCATGCTGGGCGGGGACACCACCGATCTGGACGCAGCCCAGCCCCTCTTCAACGCCATGGGCAAACACTTCCACCGCATGGGCGAATTCGGTGCAGGCATGCAGGCCAAAGTCCTCAACAATCTGCTGGCGGCCTCGAATACCGCCATGACCCGGCTTGTGCTGGACTGGGCCGATGACGCAGGCCTCGACACCAGCGCGCTGCTGGACCTCATCCACACCTCGTCGGGCCAGAACTGGTTCGCCTCCGGTTTCAACAGCATCGAATTCGCCCGCGATGGCCACGCGGAGGGCAATACCATCGCCATTCTCGTCAAAGACATCGCCAGCGCCCTGGACGCGGCACCCGAAGGCGCCGACACCACCCTTCCCGAAACCGTCCAGCACACCATCAAAACCCTGAAACCCCGGCTCTAATCACTATTTCTTTTGGCCCTAAATATCCCGGGGGATGGCCCGCAAGGGCCAAGGGGGCTGGCCCCCTTTCCCGCCAGTGCTATCTTGCATTTCATGCGCCAATTGCCCCCCAAATTCCACGACTGGTTCGCCACCAAAGGCTGGTCCATCCACCCGCACCAACAGGCGATGCTGGACCGCGCCGATGCGTCCGCCCTTCTGCTGATCGCACCCACCGGCGGCGGCAAAACCCTGTCCGGCTTCCTGCCCACATTGATTGATCTGGCCGATCACGATCACAAAGGCATGCACACGCTCTACATCTCCCCGCTCAAGGCGCTCGCCGCCGACATCAAACGCAATCTGACAACACCCGTCACTGAAATGGGCCTCGATATCCGGATCGAGGAACGGACAGGCGACACCACCGCTACTTCGCGCAAACGCCAGCGCGCCGACCCGCCCCATATCTTCCTGACCACGCCCGAAAGTCTCGCCCTGCTGGTCAGCTATGAGGACGCGCCGCGCATGTTCGCAGGGCTGAAACGCGTCGTGATCGACGAAATCCATGCACTGGCCGAAAGCAAACGTGGCGACCAGATGATGCTTGCGCTGGCCCGTCTCAACGCGATCTGTCCTGACCTCAAACGCGTAGGGCTAAGTGCTACCGTGGACGATCCCGCCGCTGCTGCCCATCTGATGGCCCGACACCCCGACCCCTGCGAGATCCTGCTGGCCGACCCCGGCCCGCCGCCCGACATCGCCATGCTGCATACGGACGAAGCGCCCCCATGGTCCGGCGGTGGTGCCGCCTATGCCATCCCCGCTGTGCTGGAGCAGGTCAAAGCCCACAACACCACGCTGATCTTCCACAACACCCGCGCGCAGGCCGAGATCTTCTTTCACAACCTCTGGCTCGCCAACGAGGAGAGCCTGCCCATTGGCATCCACCACGGCAGCCTCGACCGCGAGCAGCGCGCCCGTGTCGAAGGCGCCATGGTACGCGGCGAATTGCGCGCGATCGTCTGCACCGGCAGCCTCGATCTGGGGATAGACTGGGGCGATGTAGATCTGGTCATCCAGATCGGCGCGCCCAAAAACGTCAAACGTCTTGTCCAGCGCATCGGCCGCGCCAACCACCGCTACAACGCCCCTTCCAAGGCGCTTCTGGTGCCCGCCAACCGCTTTGAGGTCGTGGAATGCAAGGCCGCGCTCGAGGCCGTGCTGGAAGGCACGCTCGACGGCGATCCCCGTGGAGCAGGCCCCCGTGATGTCCTGTGCCAACACATCCTGATCACCGCCTGCGCCGGACCATTTGATGCGGAAACGCTCTACCACGAAGTCACCTCCGCCGGTGCCTACAGCACGCTCCCCCGCGCAGGGTTCGACGCCTGCCTCGACTTCTGCGCCACCGGTGGCTACGCCCTGCGCAGCTACGACCGCTGGCAAAGACTGATCCAGCGCCCCGACGGCTTGTGGCAACTCCGCGACCCCCGCGCCGCACGCGCCATCCGCATGAACATCGGCACCATTCAGGATACCGATACGCTCAAGGTCCGCATGAGGCGCAACCGCGGCGGCAAGCCACTGGGCGAAATCGAGGAAGGCTTTGCCGCCACCCTGACACCGGGTGACACCTTCCTGATCGGCGGCCAAATCGTAAAATACGAAGGCCTGCGCGAGATGACGGTCGAAGTCTCCCGCGACAGCGCCAAAAAGCCCAAGATCGCAACCTTCATGGGCACCAAATTCGCGACCTCCACCCAACTCAGCAGCCGCGTCCAG
>Ga0163215_100634_pt1 | contig 47724 bp, 45 predicted proteins | sample SynspAceP_FD_185934 | JGI IMG/M metagenome (GOLD analysis project Ga0163215, IMG submission 185934) | Saline lake microbial communities from Ace Lake in Antarctica - Synechococcus sp. Ace-P (Hybrid Assembly) | ecosystem: Environmental > Aquatic > Non-marine Saline and Alkaline > Saline | place...
GAAAAATGGCTGCGACCTGCGGCGTCAAAGCGCTTGACCGGGCAGAAAGCCCGCTCTGCGCGCATTTCCTTGCATCTCTTTGCCATTTGTTCTGCTATTTCATCACCCATAAAGGGTCCGCACCCTAAAGTGTTGCGGCCATCAATCGATAGACGATCTGTGCCGCTGTAAAATCCCAGGCCGGATTGCCGTCTGGTGCCAGTTCCACCACGTCCAGGCCCACGCAATTGCGGCCTTCCAGAGCATGTTCGACCAAATGGAGCGCCTGATAATATCCAAGGCCACCGGGAACCGGTGTGCCGGTTGCGGGCATCAGGGATGGATCAAGGCCGTCGACATCAAATGATATGTAGATGTCCTGCGGAAAATCGTCCGGCAGGCTGACCTCGTGGATATTGCCTGACACCAGTGCTTCGCCATCCACATGGAATATGTTGTTGTTCTGTCGGCTTTGCATTTCTTCACGGCAGAGCGCGCGCACGCCAAACTGCGCCAGGCGAACATTTTCGTCCGCCAGCAGGTGCATGACAGATGCATGAGAGTGCTTATTGCCCTGATAGGCCACGCGCAGATCAGCATGCGCATCGATCTGAACGAGACCGATTGGGCGTCCCAGAGCCTTTTGAACGCCCATCACTGCGCCGTAGGAAAGGGAATGCTCGCCACCCAGAACAACAGGCAGCTTGTTGTTGGCAATTGCATCGCTGGTGCGCTGGCTGATGGCGTCCATGATTTGCGGCAATGGTCCAGAGCAATCAACAGGCTGCTGTGTATCGATGCCTAGTTGGCAGGGCTCAAGAACCATGTCTCCGATCTGGCAGATGCGTTCCAGTTCATTGCTGGCCTCCAGAATGGCGTCTGGTCCCTTGTTCGTGCCAGAGCCATAGGAAACAGTGCGTTCCAGGGGCACGGGAATGATGGTGAAACGAGAGGATTTCGGATCGCGCTCTTCGCCGGTCAGTTCACTGTCCATAAAGTCGATCAAGACAAACGCTCCAGAAAATCATTGTAGCCAAACTGCTTGATGATCCGCAATTCATCGCTGTTGGAGTTCCATACTGCGATCGAAGGCAGGGGAACACCGTTAAAGGTGTTGGTCTTGACCATCGAGTAATGGGCCTGATCCAGGAAGGCGATGCGAGAGCCGATCTGAAACGGTTCTGCCGGGGTGTAATCACCGATCACGTCACCAGCCAGACATGAAGGCCCACCGATGCGGTAGGTCATCCCAGTGTCAACTTCCACTTCTCCCAGCAGCGCGGGTCGATAGGGAGCTTCGATGACATCGGGCATGTGGCAGGTTGCGGACAGATCACTGATAGCCAGATTCATACCGTTTTGCGGCAGATCCAGAATCTCTCCAACCAGTATGCCGGCGTCCAGAGCAACCGCTTCGCCGGGTTCCAGATAGACGTTGATGCCATAGCGTGTGCGTATCTTCTGGATGAAACTTATGAGCGCTTCGCGGTCATAATCGGCGCGGGTAATGTGATGCCCGCCGCCAAAATTGATCCATTTCAAATTAGGCAGCCAGCCACTGAGTTGGTTCTCAATGGCATCCCATGTGCGCTGCAAAGGCTCAAACCCCTGTTCGCAGAGCGTATGCATGTGCAGCCCGTCAATGCCGGAGAGCGCAGCATCATCCAGTTGGGAAACCGGTGTGCCGAGACGCGAGCAGGGCGCGCAGGGATCATATTTGGGAATTTCGCCTTCAGAGTGTTCAGGATTAATCCGCAAACCGATCTGGACAGGCTTTCCGCTGGTGCGGATTTGTTCTTCGAACCGGTTTTTCTGTGCGGGTGAGTTGAAGATTATGTGGTCGGAATAGGTAATGATCTGGTTAAATTCATCTGATTTGTAACCGGCACAGAAGGTGGCGACTTCGCCACCGTATTTTTCATGTGCAAGACGGGCCTCGTGAACCCCAGAGGCACAGCAACCGGACAGATATCTGCCAACCAGCGGTGCCAGTTCAAACATGGAGAACGCTTTTAATGCCAAGAAGACTTTGGCGCCGCTGCGGTCCGCAACATCGCGCAGGATGGCAAGATTGCGTTCAATGGCAACCTCATCCACCACAAAGCAGGGGCTGGGAACGCGGCTTAAAGCGAACCCGGCAAAACTGCCGGGATCGCCTGCCTGCGTTTGCATGATTGGGGCCACACTATCCGCCATCAGAAATTGACGGGACCGTCCAATTCGTGAACCTGCCAAGGCAGGCCCTGGGTGTTCAGCATGTCCATGAAGCCGTCAGGATCAAGCTGCTCCATGTTCCAGACGCCCGGTTCAAGCCAGGGTCCCGTGATCATTTGGGCTGCACCAATCATGGCCGGTACACCGGTTGTATAGCTGACCGCCTGGCTTCCCACTTCCGCGTAGCATTCTTCATGATCGCAGATATTGTAGATGTAGAAAGTGTGTTCCTTGCCATCCTTCTGCCCGGTGGCAATATCACCAATGCAGGTTTTACCCTTCGTCAATTCGCCCAGATCAGACGGGTCCGGCAGGACAGTCTTTAGGAATTGAAGTGGAACAATTTCAACGCCTTCATGCACAACAGGCTCAATCGAAGTCATGCCGATATTCTGCAACACCGTGACGTGGTTGATATAGGCATCACCGAAGGTCATCCAGAAACGGGCGCGCTTGATCTCGGAAAAGTGGGTTTTCAAGCTTTCCAACTCTTCGTGATACATCAGGTACATATTGCGCGTGCCAACGCTTGGAAAATCGAACGGCACTTTGTGGGTCATGGCGGGCGAGGTTACCCAATCGCCATCTTCCCAATGTCTGGCATCTGCTGTGACTTCGCGAATGTTGATCTCGGGATTGAAGTTGGTCGCAAATGCTTTGCCATTGTCGCCGCCATTGCAATCCAGAACGTCAATCTGGCTGATCGTATCCAGCTTGTGTTTCTTCAGCCAGGTGGCAAAGACGGAGGTGACGCCGGGATCGAAACCGGATCCCAAAATGGCTGTCAGGCCCGCTTCTGCAAACCGTTTTTGATAAGCCCACTGCCAATGATATTCGAACTTTGCCTCGTTTTCCGGCTCATAATTGGCGGTGTCGAGATAATGGATGCCAGCTTCCAGGCAAGCATCCATCAATTTCAGATCCTGATAGGGCAGGGCAAGATTGACCAGCAGATCGGCACCGGTCCCTTTAATCAGCTCTACCACCGCCGAGACATTCATCGCGTCGACTTCAGCCGTGTGAATTGAGACACTTGTGCGCTGTTTGACCGCGTCGGCGATGGCATCGCATTTGAATTTCCGGCGGCTCGCCAATGTGATTTTTTTAAAAATCTGCGGGTTCATCGCCATTTTGTGGACGGCAGCGGACGATACGCCACCTGCACCAATGACCAAAGTATTGCCAGTTAGGTTTGTCATGTCTGGTTCTCCAAGCCGGGATTACTCGAAATAGGTATAGCTGTTGATTGCTTCACGGTAAGTGGCAATGAGCAGTTTGCGCTCAGAAGTTTTCAACCGGTTCTGTGATGTTGCCCGATCTAGCAACTTACGAAAATCATCTACGCAGTCTTTTGGATCAAATTCTACATAGGACAGAACCTGTGCAATTGTATCCCCTTCGACTTCCTGAAGCAGATCAAAATGCCCGTCTTCACGCAACTCAATAGTTGCAACATTTGTGTCGCCGAACAAATTATGCAGATCGCCCAGCGTCTCCTGATAGGCTCCGACAAAGAACACGCCGAGATAATACGGCTCTCCCTCAGTTAGATCATGGACCGGCAGGGATGGAGACAGGCCGTCCGCCAGAATGAATTCGTCGATCTTACCGTCGGAATCACAGGTGATATCAGACAAGATAGCGCGTCGCTTCGGCTCTTCATTCAGTTTCTGAAGGGGCGCTATAGGGTGTATCTGGTCGATAGCCCAAACATCTGGAAGAGACTGAAAAAGCGAGAAATTACAGTGGTAGATATCTGCAAGTGCGTTCAGTTGCTCGTCAATCTCGGGGGAGTTTTCCGCCTCATGAGCCATTAATTTGATGCGTGACATCAAATACAGATAGATGCGCTCTGCACGTGCCATCTGGCGCAGATCAACTGCGTTGCGCATGAACAGGTTCCGCAACTCATTGCGGTAGAAGCTTGCATCATTGATGCATTCCTGAAGACGCTTTGGTTCCAGATAGGTTTCAATCACGGCCATATCATTCACATAATGATGGTCGGTGCTTTCCGCAGCGCTGTTTGTGGCGCTGTCATACAATGTTGCTTCCAGGACATTGAAAATCAGCATGGACGATGTCGCCACAATGGCGCGGCCGCTTTCGGTGGTCAGGGTCGGGTGTTCCAACCCGGCGCCATCCATTGCGTAGCGAACCGCTTCGATCACGTTTTCACAATATTCCATGACTGAGTAGTTGATCGAGCTCTTTGAGGCTCTTTTCTCGCCCGTATAATCCACACCCAAGCCACCGCCCAAATCCAGATGGGTCAAAGGTGCGCCTTCCTTTGTCAGCTCGACAAAGTAGCGGCACGCTTCAACCACTGCCCGGCGCACATCGTTTACATCGGGGATCTGACTGCCCAGATGTGAGTGCTGAAACTTGAGACAATGGAGCAAGCCAACTTCGCGCAGGCGATCAATGACCGACATCAATTGATCGGTGTTCATTCCGAATGTGGAGCGATCACCGGAGCTTTCAGCCCAGTCGCCACCAATGCGGTTGAAGAGTTTTACCCGCACGCCCAAAAGTGGTTCGACACCAAGCTCTTCATAAGCCTTGATCACCAGCTCCAGCTCTTTGGGGCTTTCCAGTACGATGGCGGTGTTGAAGCCAAGTTTGCGCGACAGAATTGCAAGCTTGATGAATTTCAGATCCTTGACGCCATTGCACACGACAAGAGCGTCATCCTCCAGAGACTGGGCCAGGGCGATGACCAGTTCAGGCTTTGATCCGGCCTCCAGGCCGAAGGAATAGGGACGTCCAAAATCAACAATCTGCTTGATCACCTGAGCTTGTTGATTGACCTTGATCGGAAAAACGCCGCGGTACTTGCCGTGATAGCCAGCCTCTTTCATTGCAGTTGCGAATGATTGATTGATATCCCTGATTTCGTTTTCGAGAAAGGAACTGACCCTTAGCAGCATTGGCGCATGGATGCCGCGCTGATCGAGATCACGAATGATCGAGGGCAGGCTGATGGGAGGCGTGTCGGGCATGAGCGGATTCTGCAAACCCACATCCCCATTTTCAAGCACGGTCAAAAGATCATGACCCCAGCGCTCAAAACCATAGATTGTGTGCGGCCCATCCAGATTAGTATCTGTGGTCGTGCCGGAATTTCCAGAAGGTGACATGAACAAGTTCCCCCAGCGTACGGTGTTGTTGGCTTCGCGTACTTACATCAAAAGCATGACAGTCAGAAAATGTGCACTACGGAAATCCGTTCTGGAGCGCGAGTCTTTTCTTTCTCAATCTGCACTTTGGAGGCGTGATTGGTATGCAAAAAAGCCCGGACGATGCCGGGCTTTTAACTATTTGTGGGGCGGAATGCCGCATCTTGTTCGGGTCTGACCCTTTAGAAGGAACTGTTGTCGCCGAAACTGATTTCAACCGCCATCGACCCATCGGGCGTATAACAATCCAGAGCAAGGTTTTTGACTGGCATCGTGTGGCGCCTTGCGCGGGCACCGTGGCTGCGCAGGAAATTCAGCATGTCGCCAGGCTTGCGTCTCAGACCCGCCAGTTTGAACCTTGGCACTTCAAGTGCGGTGGCCTGATCATAGACTTTCTCGATGCCAGCGCTTAAAGACCGCGCTGCTGCATGAGGTTGACTGGACGCCAATGGATAAGTTTCGTCGAGAAGCATCTTCTAATCCCTGTACACAATACACTCAAAGGGAGCCCGCTAGGGCTATAAATACTAACGTAACGCGAGGCAGGCAAAGTCCTTGGTTTCAAGATAGTTGCAAGCCTTACGAGCGGCATTCTTATTGGTAAAACCGGCGAAACGCGCACGGTGCAGTGTGTGTCCTCGGCTGATGACCGGCTCTGTAAATGGTACTTTGCCGCGCAGATAGCTGGTGCCAACATTCATGGCATTTCCTAGAAGAATGTTTGCAGCTTCCTCGCTTGGAACAGCACCAATCTGGATTTGCCAACCGTCGGGTAGATCGGTTTTATCATAATCATCAGCACTGCCAATTTCAGGCTCATTTGAAGAGGCGGTACGCGCCACGCTCGCCGTCACAATTTCGTCAGGACGAATTTGCGGGATACGTTTCCCTTCGGCTGCTGCTGCTGCGACATCACGTGCACGGGGCAGTGGTACATTGCGGCTGGCCACCAATGGTGTAACGCGGCGTCCCGTTGTTGCTGACTTCAGAAAACGTCCGATCAGGTTTTTCATATGGGCATCACGGGACCTACCTGTGCGCCCACCCATGACCACGGCCACGATGTGACGGCCGTCGCGCTTGACGGAGGTTACCAGGTTGAAGCCTGAGGCGCGGATGTAACCGGTTTTGATACCATCGACGCCTTTAACTGTTCCCAGCAGGCGGTTGTGGTTGCTATACTTCTTGCCCTTGTAGGAGAAGGAACGGGTCGAGAAATATTTGTAGTATTTCGGGTAACGATCCTGGATGGCCATGCCGAGGCGGGCCATATCGCGGGCCGTAGTGCGTTGTCCGCTGTTTGGCAGGCCTGACGCGTTTTTGAAGGTTGTCTTCTTCATGCCGATGCCACGGGCAGCCTTGGTCATCTTGATTGCAAATTTGCTCTCAGTTTTGCCAATGTGCTCAGCGATAACGACAGCAACATCATTGGCCGATTTTGTGACCAGTGCGCTGATGGCATCCTTTACCCGGATTGTGCTGCCTGCTTTCAGAGCAAGCTTGGAAGGTGCCTGTCCTGCAGCACGCTTTGACACTTTCATCCTGGTGTTCAGGCTGACGCGACCTGCATCCAACTCACCAAACAACATGTAAAGGGTCATGATTTTGGTCAGGGAGGCGGGATAGCGAAGATTATCTGCATTGTCTGAATAGAGCGTTTTGCCGGACTTCACATCAACCACAATTCCAGCATATTTCGAATTGGCATTTGCTGTTGTGGTGACCGCTAGGGAGGCTGTCAGACTGATCAGAAAAGCTGTGAAAACTGCTTTTCCCAGACTTGTGATCCCAAGACCCTTGGTCGCATCGATTAGCCGGGAGTACATATACACTTGCACGACTTGCACCCATTTGTTGGCAGTCAGAAATTTGTGTGTTTGCTTAGGCCAGTGATGGTCCCATCAAAATGGCCCAATCATGGCAACACGCCACTCCGCTGCGAGATCGTTCAAATTTTCATCAATTTAAGAAAAACAGGGTTACGAAACCGTAAAGCTTTCAAAATTTTTCTGATTCAGGTTGCATTCACCCCGGATTGCACCGGAAAATACGAAGTGAATATGGCTGCTTAATTGACGTGCAAAGGGTGTGGAAAACAATTTTTGTGCAGCGCACAAAAATTACTGGACATTTTATGTTGCACTGCATATATGCGTAATCAGGAACGAACATCTACTGCGCGAAAGAAGGACTATTTATTATGATGCAGAACATTGACGACATCCAGAAACTGGCAAAAGAAAACATGGAACAGGCAACAGAGAATCTGTCGGACGTTTCCAAATCAGTCCAGGCTATTGCTACCGAGACTGCAGACTATGCCAAAAAGTCTTTTGAAGACGGCACACAGGCTGCGGAAAAAGTTTTCGGCGCAAAAAGCTTTGACAAATTTATGGAAGCTCAGGGCGACTATGCAAAGAACGCCTATGAAGCTCACGTCAGTGAAATGAATAAGCTTGGCGAAATGTTCATGGATTTGTCAAAAACCATGTTCAGCCCTGTTGAAGCTGCTGTTGCACGTATCAACAAGTAAGGCGCCTCCCGCTTTACAATGCGATTTGGCCGGCCTTTAGGCTGGTCTGGAAAAGCCAATCCCTCGGGGTTGGCTTTTTGCGTTGCCGGGGTCCTTTTAATCAGGCACTCGACCCCTATATTACTATTCCTGTGAGGCAGGCCGATGCCGTCTGTCAAATTGTCTCAGACAGACCCTTGGCATGTCTTCATGAAACCATGTACGCTCTCGACAGCAGAATAACGGATTTAGTGCGTTTTGACTCAGACAAGAAAGCTGACCGATGGTATTCTGTCAGCGAACCAGAAATCCGGAAGCCAATGCGTATCCGAAAACCAGTGCAAATTGTACGACCAACGATAAACAGCAGCGATTTTATTATGTCCAACCCCAATCGCGGCAACTCAGATGATGATCGTGACAATGACTCCGATACCGTCGTTGTTACAAAAACAAAGCCGAAGGTTAAAAAGCCGAGCCTTTACAGGGTTTTGCTTCTAAACGATGATTTTACACCGATGGAATTCGTCGTGCATGTGTTGCAAGGTTTCTTCAATAAAAATCAGGAAGAGGCCACATTGATCATGCTTCATGTGCATCAAAATGGCGTCGGCGAATGCGGTGTGTTCACCTTTGAGGTGGCCGAAACCAAGGTGACGCAGGTTATGGACCTTGCAGCTAAGCACCAGCATCCGCTGCAATGTGTTATGGAAAAGAAGTGAGGATTTAACTTGCCGTCCTTTTCAAGAAGTCTGGAAAAAGCTCTCCACAACGCTCTGGCTCAAGCCAATGAGCGGCGTCAGGAATATGCAACGCTGGAGCATCTGCTTCACGCGCTGACGAATGACGCAGATGCGGCAGCTGTTATGCGTGCCTGCGGGGTGGATCTTGATCTGCTTCGACGCAATCTGATGGAATATATCGACACCGAACTGAGCAATCTAATTGCCGATGCGGATGTGGATACAAAGCCCACATCGGGCTTCCAGCGTGTCATTCAGCGTGCTGTCATTCATGTTCAATCCTCCGGTCGCGAAGAAGTGACGGGGGCCAATGTTCTGGTTGCCATATTTGCCGAGCGGGAAAGCCATGCGGCTTACTTCCTGCAGGAGCAGGATATGACCCGCTATGATGCTGTGAACTATATCAGTCACGGCATTGCCAAACGGCCTGGCATGTCTGAGCCTCGCCCGGTTACGGGCGCTGAGGATGAAGATGCGACAACAGTTGAGTCTGAAGAGGCGGACGAGAAAAAGACGCCCGACGCTTTGTCAGCCTATTGTGTGGACCTTAATGAAAAGGCGGCTAATGGCAAAGTTGATCCGCTGATCGGACGCGACAGCGAAGTGCAACGTGTTGTGCAGGTGCTGTGCCGCCGACAAAAGAACAACCCGCTGCTGGTGGGCGACCCTGGCGTTGGCAAGACCGCCATCGCTGAAGGACTTGCCAAGCGCATTGTCGATGGCGATGTGCCGGAAGTGTTGCTGGCTGCAACGGTATTCTCACTTGATATGGGTACGCTGCTGGCGGGAACGCGCTATCGCGGAGACTTTGAAGAGCGCCTCAAGCAGGTCATGAAAGAGATTGAAGAATATGATGGCGCAATCCTCTTCATTGACGAAATTCATACGGTTATCGGCGCCGGGGCAACCTCTGGCGGAGCGATGGATGCGTCCAATTTGCTGAAACCGGCTCTGGCGGCTGGCGCCATGCGGTGCATAGGGTCGACCACCTATAAGGAATACCGCCAGTTCTTCGAGAAGGACCGCGCTTTGGTGCGCCGGTTCCAGAAAATCGATGTCAACGAGCCGAGCATCCTGGATACCATCGACATTCTGAAAGGTCTGAAGTCACGTTACGAGGATCATCATAAGGTTCGCTACACCAATGATGCTCTGAAGGCGGCGGTGGAACTATCTGCGCGCTATATCAATGATCGAAAGCTGCCGGATAAGGCAATTGATGTCATTGACGAAACAGGTGCGTCGCAAATGCTGGTGCCTCGGAGCCGTCGTAAGAAAACAATCAGTGTCAAACAGATCGAAGACACGATTGCGACAATGGCGCGGATACCGCCGAAATCTGTCTCCAAGGATGATTCAGAGGCCCTGAAAAGTCTCGATACCAATTTGAAGCGGGTTGTCTACGGACAGGATGCGGCGATGGAAGCTCTTTCCTCTGCCATCAAGCTGTCTCGTGCCGGGTTGCGTGATCCGGAAAAGCCAATCGGCAATTATCTGTTCTCCGGCCCCACCGGCGTTGGTAAAACCGAGGCTGCACGGCAATTGGCATCCCTTATGGGCGTTGAGTTGCTGCGCTTTGACATGTCGGAATACATGGAACGTCATACAGTTTCACGGCTGATTGGCGCACCTCCCGGATATGTCGGGTTTGATCAGGGTGGATTGCTGACAGATGGTGTGGATCAAAATCCACATTGCGTGTTGCTGCTCGATGAGGTGGAAAAAGCTCATCCGGATCTGTTCAACATTTTGCTACAGGTCATGGATCACGGCAAACTGACCGATCACAACGGCAAACAGATTGATTTCCGCAATGTGGTAATCATCATGACCACCAATGCTGGTGCTTCTGAAGCAGCCAAAAACGCCATCGGGTTTGGATCCACCAAGCGTGAAGGTGATGATGAAGAGGCCATCAACAGGCTCTTTTCACCTGAGTTCCGTAACCGGCTTGACGCGATTATTCCGTTTGGCAGCCTGCCGCGTGATGTTGTCTACAAAGTTGTCGACAAATTCGTCATGCAGCTGGAAGCGCAACTGGAAGATCGCGGCGTGACGTTTGAACTGTCGGAAACCGCAACAGCGTGGCTTGCAGATGCCGGCTATGATGGGTTGATGGGTGCAAGACCTTTGGCACGCATCATTCAGGAAAACATCAAGCGTCCATTGGCTGAGGAAATCCTGTTTGGCGGCTTGCAAAAGGGCGGTCGGGTCAAAGTCGATACCAAGACTGATGATGACGGCAAAACCGTTCTTGATTTGGAAGTTGTTGAGAACGCACCCGTTAAGCCGAAAAAAGAAGCCGTTCCGACGAAGCCAAAGAAGCGCAGCGCGCCGAAAGCCAAAGCCGCTGGCAAGAAGCCGAGCGGCGGGGCAGGGTCTGTTCCCAAGGTACCGCTTCCGGCAAAATAGTTTGAGATAGAGCTTATTTTGATAAAATCTGTTTAAGCCGCGTCTGTTTTGCAGACGCGGCTTTTTCATTCATGTGACCGGGACACCCTCGCCAAGGAACTGTTCAATTACCTGCATCAGTTTTTTCCACTCCGGATCCTGAGGGATCGGGATGTGATTGTTGCTGTCCAGCATGACAAAACGCGCACCGGGTATTTCACTAGCCAGAATGCGTCCCTGATCGATCGGGTGGATGACATCGCCACGCGAATGCACGACCAATGTGGGCGTGGTGATCTTGGGTAGTAGGTCTCGCACCATAAATCGATCAACCAGCATACGAAGCCTGACAGCCGTTTCCGGTGAAGCGGATTCACGCTGCATTCTGGTGATACTGTCAATCTGCTCAGTTGTGCCATCAGGCATGAAGAGCGATGTAAAGGCCTTTGCGAATGTATGCTCTGGCTGGCCCCACCCGGCTTTTATCAAACTCAATACCGTCTGTTCATCTACGTCGCATTGGGAGGGTTGGCGAAAGGCTCGTCCTTCCGCATAGCCGCCATACAGGATCAAGTGGCTGACACGCTGAGGAAATTTTTCCGCATAGGCGATGGCAACGGGGACGGCTTGAGATGCGGCAAATAATGGAAACTTTTCAAGCCGACTTGCATCTGCCACCGCTTCCAGATCATCAACAAACTCATCAATTCCCAAGCCTTCGAATTCACGACTGGAAAGCCCGGTCCCTCTTTGATCATAGCGGTAGAGCGTGTGAGTTTTGCCGAGGGCATCCAAGAAAGGGCGCCAGACCGGGCATTGCCAATCGAGTTCAAGATGTGACAGCCAATGGCCCACACGGATCAGGCCTGGTCCACTTCCCGAGCGTGCATAGGCAATCTTGACTCCGTCCGTGGAGCTGACAAATCGAATGTCCTGTTCTGGCTGATCTGGCCCCAGCTCTGGAGCTGCAGATTGATTGTGCGACTGGCCAACTTTGGCGATAAACTGGAACCCCCGCCTTGGGACAGTTTTTATGAACCTTTGATCTTTTCCATTGTCTCCAATGGCTTTGCGTGCGGCATTCATACGGGCACTGATTGTAGAATCGGAAACTGAAAGCCCTTGCCAAATATCGGAGATCAGGAGGTCTTTCGTGATCAGGCTACCGGCTTTTTCAGCGAATAGAGCCAGAATATCAAACACTTGTGGTTCGACGTGAACAATTTTCCCATCTCGAACCAATTCATGGCGAGCCAGATCAAGCGTGCAATTTGAAAATTCGTAGATCATGGCCTCAGTAGACGCTGGATTGTGTCGGTTCTCAAGAGATCAGCCATGGATGGCGACAATCAGAGGAAAAAGACAAGCGTTTCTAAAGGGCCTCTTCAAGCAGAGAGCCAGTGTCTGTGGTGAATTTGCATCCTGATAAATGAGGAGAAGAATGATGTTGAAGTCAGAAACAAAAAGCGTGCACAGGCACCATGATGGATCAATTGACACTGCATATTATCAGGCGGTTGGTCGCCAGCAAAGGAGCAGGCAGTTTTGTCAAATGCTCGGTTCGGTTGGAGTTGTCTTTGGTGATATCTGGATCGCCATTTGCCGCGCTGCGCTCGCAAAAAAACCATCCGAGTTAATTTGATAGCTGAATTTATTTTGAGCACGGTGTTTTGAGCTAGGGCAATTCGCTTTTTTATGCACGGAAGGTATTCCCGTGCTATCGCAGGAAAATGAACTCGTTCGAACAAGAAGACTCACCTGATAGCTCTGATCCAACTCTCCAATTGACCCGATTTCAATGGTATTGTTGCGGGTTGAGAGGCATTGCGTCGGTGCCAGCTTTCATCTTGATGATGAGCTATGTCGGCTTTGGGGCGCTAGCCCAGGAAGCAGGACTGAGTGTGACGCAAGCGGCATTCAGCACCGCTGTCATATGGGCGCTGCCCAGTCAGGTGGTTCTGGCCGGTGCTTTGGCTGCCGGCACCAGTATTGGACTGGTCGCGTTGGCTGTTGCTTTGGCATCTGTACGTTTGACGCCCATGGTGGCGGCGTGGGTGCCAGTGGTTAGGGGCCCCAAAAGCACCAAGCTTTCTTTGGTTTTGATGTCTCAATTTGTGGCTATTACCGCCTGGATTGTGACCATGAACCGTATGCCTGATATCCCTCGGGAAGGGCGTGGAGCCTTCTTTATCGGATTTGCGTCCAGCCTGACTGTTTGCAACACGCTTGTGACGATCCTTAGCTTTATCGTGGCGGGAGAATTATCTGATAATTGGCGAGCAGCTTTGCTGTTTTTGACGCCGATCTATTTTCTCACATCGCTGACAGCCGCCGCAAAGCTGCCATCAGACCGGTTTGCATTGTTGTTCGGATTGATTTTCGGCCCGTTGATTTACATGACAGGAATCCAGTTGGACCTGCTGTTCTCGGGCCTGCTGGCAGGCACGCTTGCGTTCTTTGTGGACAAGCAGATCAAGAAGCGGGCAGCACGAGGATGAACCAGACATTTTTCAGTGTGGACGCCTGGTGGTGGCCCTATGTTTTCATATTGCTGGCTGGCTCTTTGCCAACAAATATGTGGCGTTGGCTGGGTGTGTTTGTGGGTGGTGCGCTGCGCGATGATTCCGATTTGTTGCTGTGGGTCAGAGCCGTCGCATCTGCGCTGATTGCAGGTGTTATTTCGAAACTTATTCTGTTCCCCAGCGGACCATTGGGCGACACCTCAATGCTGCTGCGCCTTGGCGCAACAGCAATTGGCATGGCTGCATTCTGGCTGTGCCGAAAGAGTATCCTGGCTGGTGTCTTGGCTGCAGAAGCTGTGTTGCTGGCCGCTCTGTTTATCTAAGAGATTGCAGCGCGAATTTTTTCTGCATGTTCTGCCAGCAAATCCATATCTGCCATCTCGCCGGTATGTGGGCGCAGCGCAACGCCCTCAAAGCGCGGTATCACATGCACATGGGTGTGAAATACCACCTGACCGCCTGCGCTTTCAGAGAATTGCTGCAGTGTGATGCCATCGGCCGCAAATGCGATCTTTTGTGCTTTGGCCAGTTTCTGAGCCGTGGCCATGACAGCCGCCAGATCTGCCACATCAATGTCCAGCAGATTGCGCGATGCCGCTTTTGGCAGAGCCAGCGCATGACCGTCGCCGCGCGGCATGATGTCCATAAAGGCAAAGGTTTTGTCGTCTTCATAGATTTTCTGGCAGGGCAGTTCGCCGCGCAGAATCTTTGCGAAAATATTGTCCGGGTCGTAGGCAGTCATAGGGAATTCCTCAATCAGACTTTTTGAATGGCGCTCGCGCGGAAAGGGCCTGTTGCTCCATTTTCACATGAAGCCGTTCCTGCTCTAGATAGTGTTCCACGGCATCTCGGAATCCGGCATTCGGAATCCAGTGTGCGGAGTAGGTGGTTGTTGGCACATATCCGCGGGCCAGTTTATGTGCGCCCTGTGCGCCAGCTTCTACTGTTTGATAGCCATTGGCGATGGCCCAATCAATGGCCTGATGGTAGCAGAGCTCAAAATGCAGGAATGGATGATCTTCCAGACAGCCCCAATTTCGACCGTATACCGTGTCGGAGCCTATGAAGTTCAGTGCCCCTGCAATATAGCGGCCTTGACGTTTTGCCATGATTAGCAACACCCGGTCGGCCATACGTTCGCCAATTAGTGAGAAGAATTGCCGGGTCAGATAGGGCGTTCCCCATTTGCGGTTGCCGGTATCAAGGTAGAAATCAAAGAAGATATCCCAATGCTCTTCTTTCAGGTCTGATCCGGTGAGCCATTCAATTTCTATGTCGTTTTCGAGCGCCCGCCTCCGTTCCTTGCGCAGTGCCTTGCGCTTTGATGAGGATAGGGCGGCCAGAAAATCCTCATAGGACGCATAGCTGTTATTTTGCCAGTGAAACTGCTGATCCGTGCGGCGCAGAAAATTCATATCTGACAAGGCGTCCCATTCCTGTTCTGTCAGGAAAGTGAGATGCGCTGATGAGGCTTCAAATTGGACCGTAACTTGTTGAATGGCTGCGGCCAGGAGCGCCACGATCTGTTTGTGCCTGGATTGATCGGCGATCAACAGGCGGCGGCCTGTGACCGGCGTGAAAGGCACTGACATTTGCAGTTTGGGATAATAGCTGCCGCCAGCGCGCTCATATGCGTCTGCCCAGCCATGATCGAAGACATATTCGCCCTGACTGTGGGTTTTCAGATAGGCGGGCACGACCGCCAGGGGGGCATCTCCAGGCTTTTCCAGAACCAGATGGCGTGCATACCAACCGGCGTTGTCGGTTGCCGATCCCGACTCTTCCAGTGATGACAGAAAATCGTATGACAAGAAGGGGTTATAGGGAATGTCCTGAGGTTTTGAATCAAGCGGTCTGGTGCTGGACCAGCCCGGATTTGCGCAGGCATCCCATTCCAGCTGATCGATATCCGACAGAGAGGAAAGAAGGCGCACGCTGTTTGGCAGTTCGGTTTTTTCAGAATTGGAATCCATAGCTCTTATCTATGGCATTGATCGGGGATCAAAACCCTCAAATGTGATTTGATCACAAATTTTTAGAGCCCTGGCTGCCTGTTCAGGCGTACGGATCGTCCAGCAGATGACCGGAACACTCATCAGGTTTTCAAACAGAGAGACCGCCCGGCTTGGCAAGTCGTTGATATCGTAAGAGATAAAGTCGGGTTTGGATTGCCGCCAGTGGAGCATATTGGATAGTTTGAAGCGCTGGAACCGGCTGAGAAAATGCCACTCTTCTGTGTCGCGATAATGTTCTGAAACAATACCATTTGGCACATGGGGCAGCCAATTCTGTACGCCTTTCACCAGAACCGGGTCGAAAGACATGGTTGCAACCGGGCCGAAATAGGTGCCGATGGTTTCAGACACCCGGAGCGCGAGACCTTCATCGCCATCCCACAGGCTTTTCAACTCAATGATGAGTGGAACTTTTTCAGACACTTGTTCAAGCAATTCCTGCAAGGTCTGAATGCGATCGGGCCCATCATTGAACGGGATTTTTTTCAATTCAGCGACTGACAAATCCCGGACCGATGACTTGTTTTGTGTCAGGCGGCCCAAAGTATCGTCGTGAAAGACCACAACCTGATTATCTGCGGACAGGCGCACATCGCACTCGATGGCAAAGCCTGCCTCAATTGCTGCCTGAAAAGCGCTTTCACAGTTTTCAACCCGACCTTGCGATTTGTCATGCAGGCCGCGATGGGCGATGGGGTCTTTGAAGAGGGAAGCTGCGTCAATCACTGTCGGCTAAATCTCGATAATGGCATCAACTTCAACGGCCACGCCAAAGGGCAGGGCCGCGACGCCGACAGCCGAGCGGGCATGGGCACCCCGGTCACCCAGAGCTGCGACCATAAAGTCAGAGGCACTGTTGATGATCTTGGGCTGATCCACAAAATCAGGGGCTGAACTTACAAATCCGACCAGCTTGACCAGACGTTTGATGTTTTCCAGATCGCCGAGTGCCGACTTAGCCTGTGCCAGAATGTTGATAGCGCACAGTTTTGCAGCCGCCTGGCCATCTTCGATGCTCGTATTTTCACCAAGCTTTCCGATATACTCTATGCCATTGGCGCCCATGGGGATCTGGCCGGAAACATAAAGGTAGTTGCCGCTTATGACGAAGGGGACATAGTTTGCAGCGGGTGCTGCTGCGTTTGGCAGAGTGATGTTCATCTCTGCAAGGCGGTCTTCAATCGACATAAATCAATCCGTGGCTCTCTAAAATTTGGGGGCGGCGGGTCGCCAGTTGAGACGTGTAGCCTGTTCAGATTTTAACTTGTCACAGGGTGGCAAAGCGATCCACAGTTAATTCGTGGCTGAGTCCCTCGCACTATGACGGTTCAGCGCGCCGCAATATTGATACAACACAGGATTTTCTTGCGATGAAACGGAATTTCTTTCAGCCGACGCTCATTTTGTCGATTGTCGTTGCAGGTGTCCTGCCAGCACAATCCGTTTCGCTTGTCTCCCATCGTGCAGTTTACGATATTTCCCTGGTCGAAGCGGAAGATGCAACGTCAATTTCAGATGTGTCTGGGCGCATGGTGTTTGAATTGACCGGGTCTGAATGCGATGGTTATGCGGTGCAATACCGCTTCGTCACACGACTTGGTGAAAAAGATGGAACATCAGCTGTCACGGATTTCCGCGTAACGACATTTGAAGAGGCAGATGGCAGCTCTTTCAGCTTCGCATCCTCCAATTTTGTGAACAATAACAAGATTGATGAGGTGAGGGGCGTCGCCAATCGTAAGGATGATGAGATCGCGGTCGGTCTGACTGTCCCGGAAGAGGAAGACATGACATTCCCCGGAAGTGCGGTCTTCCCCAGCCAGCAATTTGAAAAACTGATCAATGCGGCTATCGACGGTCAGAAAATTGTCCAGCATCTTGTTTTTGATGGTTCAGAGAAGGGCAAAGAAGTGTTTGACGCGACCAGTCTCATTGGCGCGCGCGGCAGTTTGTCAGATGCGGATAAGGATGGTCTTTTGTCGATTGATGAACTTGCCAAATCACCGTTCTGGCCTGTCACGATCAGCTATTTTGATCTGGGTGCAACCGGCGAGTTACTGCCGAATTATGTGACCAGTTTCGATATGCATGACAATGGAATCAGCCGGAATATCACCATGGATTATGGTGACATGGTTTTGAAAGCTGACTTGACCCAGCTTGATGTTCTGGACGCAAGTTCGTGTAACTAGGGTCTGAATTCAACCTCCCAGCTGAGTCCAGACCGTAGATCACGGATTGACCGACTTTTTTAGCGGGTTTCTGGCGTTTGTTGGTTTAGTGAGATCAGTCTGGCTTGCAGATTGTGGATGTATTTTTCGATCAACGGGCTGGAGGAGAAATTTTGTCGCCGCACGATCCCGACATTTCGCTCAAATTCGAAATCGATTGGATAAAACCGCGCCAGATTTTCAAACTGTGTCTCATAATGGCTGCCCTCCGGCATGACGCTGAGCAGACGGGTTTGCCGCAGGCTCTGATAGACAATTTCGTTTGAGTTGGTGACGATTTTGAAGGTTGGTTTCGGCTTTTTGCGATGTGTGAAATAGGCTTCAAGTGCGGTTCGACCGGCCTCTTCAATTTCCGGGACAATCCAGTCGTAAAGGAGCAAATCGTCAATGGAAACCGATTTGCCTGCAAAGGGATGATCGGCACTGCACAGGCCGACATATTTGTCTGAAAAAATGCTTTCAACCAGGCAGGATGAGTCATGCATCACTCGGTTGACCATACCGACATAAAGATCAATCCGATTGCTGAGAAGTGCCTGATGCAGGCGATCTGCGTGGTCGGTCATTACCGAATAATCGATGCCCGGATGCAGGGCGTGAAGGTCTAAAATGGCATCATTGACACTTCGGATGAAGGATCTGCCGACACCAATGCGCACCAGGCCAAGTGAGCCTTGCGCCATGATGGATATCTCATAATTCGAGCGCTCAAAGTCCAGCAAAATGCGTCTGGCATGTTGCTCCAGGGTGATGGCAAATGTTGTGGGTTCGACGCCACGCGGCAAGCGTTTGAAAAGCAGAACGCCGTAGTGCTGTTCCAGAGAGTGAATGCTTTTACTGATGGCAGGCTGGCTGATATTTGCGCTCTGGGATGCCTGGAGAAAGCTGCCATGATCGAACACAGTCAGGAAATGCTTGAGTTGCCGCAAATGTATCACTGATAGTCTCCCTGTCTCCTATCTATTCCTGAAAGTTATATAAATCAAACATAAAGAAGCTTGTTATTCTAGCTCGTGATGGGAAGATAAGGCCTGAAATTCTTTTTGGGAGGAAATGAAAATGGGTATCAGATCAGTTTTTGGCAAATCATTTGCCGTAGCGACATCCACAGCGGCAGTGCTCGGGATGGGCGTTCTGGCAGTTGCTGCACAATCGCAGCCGCCAATCAATGTGGTGATCAACCAGTCGCCATGGCTTGAAGGCTTTGCCTCAATCGTTGAGGAATATGAAGATGAGACCGGCAATACGGTGTCTCTTGACGTCAATCCGTATGCTGGCAGTCTTGAAAAGCAGCGCAATGCTGTTCGCTCTGACAAAAGTGAATTCGATCTGTTGATCGTGAACGGGATTTTCTACCCCGAAATGTATCATGGTGGCTTTCTCGAGCCATTGAAGAACATCGATCCGGATTTTGAGCTGGACTCGCAAGTTTACACTTACGGAGACACGCCTTGGTTCGATGCTGAGAACAAGACCGTGAACCGTGAGACAGGTGATCTTCTGACCGTTCCGGTCAATCCGAATATCACCCTGATGTTCTATCGCAAAGATCTGTATGACGAGAAGGGCCTGTCCGCTCCGGAGACATTTGAGGAATTGCTGGCCAATGCCAAAATGTTCCACAATCCACCGGAAATGTACGGGATTGTACAACGCGCCAGCCGCGGAACTGTTTCCGTAACCTGGGATTTTTTCCCCTACATTAACGGCTATGGCGGTTCTTTCTTCCGTGATGAGCCCAATGGTGATTTCTTTGTGACGCTGAACAGCGAAGCTGGTCGCAACGCATTGGAAATGTATGTGCAGCTTGCCAAAGAGGCTGGACCGCAAAACACAGCCAGTTTGACACAGGGTGATCTGATTCAGTTCCTTGCAACCGGCAAAGCCGTGCATGCAGTGCTGCCTGTGGCGGCTTGGGCGCAGATGGATGATCCGAACAAATCCATTGTACCTGGCAAGATTGATTTCGCGACTTTGCCACATGCAGAAGGGTTTGATTCCACACCAGCTTTGGGTCACTGGCTTGCCGGTATTCCAAAGAATTTGGACGACGCTCAAAAAGTGGCTGCGCTGGAGTTCCTGAAATGGTTCCAGAAGCCTGAAACACAGATTGCGTATGCTGAACTTGGCGGCGCCCCTGTGAGTGCTGCTGCCTATGAGTCCGACTTCGCTGAAAAGCCTGAGAACAGATATATGCTGGCGATGCGGACAGCTTCTCCACAGGCCAAAGGACTTTGGACTATTCCTGAAGGTGCGGAAATTGCAGCTGTGATGGAATTGGGATTGAACCGTGCGGTTGCCGGTGAAATCACGGTTGTTGATGCGCTCAATTCCATGGCGAAAGATATGGCAAAAGTTCTGGCGGACGCTGGTTACAAGACTGGTAATCTGCCCGATCTGAAATAGCAGATCCTCCCGGGGGCCCCGCTCATTGCATTTATGCAGGGGCGGGGCTCCCCGTTTGTACAGCAATCACTCTTATGCAACACGTGCCTGTGCAACATAGGCTCTAGCAGCGTTGTTGACTTGATGGTGTACTCGCTTCTCAACAGGAAAGCCGGAATGCTATGACTTCTGTCCAATTAGGCTGGATGCCCAAATACGGGTCACTGTTCCCAGCAGTTGTCTTCTTTCTGGCTTTGGCTGTGTTGCCGGTCGCGAACCTCATTTTTCTGAGCTTTATGGACATTTCCTGGTCCGGCGGTGTTGTGCAGCGGGAATTTGTTGGTCTGGAGAATTATGCAGCTCTTGGGGATGATCCGCTTCTGAAGGCGGGCATTGTCAATACTCTCATCCTGGTCGTCGTCGCGACAAGCTGTCAGGTGTTGTTGGGGCTGGCACTGGCTATTGCCTGTTCATCGCTTGGACACAGTTCCCGATTTTACCGAACGCTTTTCATTTTGCCCATTCTCATTCCAGGCATCATCATCGGCGCCATATGGCGCTTGATGTATAATTTCCAGTTCGGGATTATCAATCAGGGGCTGGATTTACTGGGTATACCAGCCGTTGACTGGCTGGGCTCGCCGCATTTGGCGCTGGCCTCTGTCATTGTGGTTGATATTTGGCACTGGACGCCGTTTTCGTTTCTGTTGCTGCTGGCTGCTGTCGAGGGCCTGCCAAAAGATGTCTCGGAAGCCGCCAAGGTTGATGGCGCAACCGCATGGCAGGAATTCCGCCGTGTCAGCCTGCCGCTGTTATGGCCAGCGATATTCATGACCTTCATTTTCCGCGCTGTCATTGCCTTCAAAGTGTTTGATGAGGTGTTTCTGCTGACATCGGGAGGCCCGGGAACAGCGACTGAAGTTATCAGTTTCACCATATATCAGCGCTTCTTTCTGCAGGATAACCCCGGCTATGGCTCTGCCATCTCGGTTGCCGTGATATTCTCCGTTGCTCTGATCATCGCGATTGCTCTGCAATTGCAGAACCGGCGGGAGGCGACGCGATGAGCGATATTGTCCAAACTAAACGGCGCATGCCCACAGACAAGGTCTTGCTGCATGTGGCCATGATAGCGGCGGTTATCATTACGCTTGGGCCGTTTGTGTGGATTGCCTTGTCGGCTTTCAAGACGCAGATCGTGCTGCTGATGGGCGACATTACGTTTTCGCCGGTTTCCTATAATTTTGACGAAGTGCTGTTTGATCGCAGATCAACCTATCCGCAGAACTTTCTCAACAGCCTGATTGTAGCCAGTGTCAGCACCACGCTCGTCATTGTGATTGCGTTTCTTGCGGGATATTCGTTGCTGCGGATGAACTGGCCGCGTTGGGTTCTCAATGCATTTCTCGTCTGGGCCATGTTGTTTAATCTTGTGCCTCCGGTCTCTCTCGCCAGTGCCTGGTATGAGCTGTTCCGGACCGTTAATCTGAGTGTTGATCTGGTCGCACTGACCCTGGCACACACCACTTTGAATCTGCCATTGGCCTTATGGCTTCTGATTTCTTTTTTCCGTGAAGTGCCGAGAGAACTGGAAGAAGCTGCCTTTGTGGATGGCGCGAAGTTTTTGACATTGCTGCGCCGGGTCATCGTGCCCGTGATGATGCCTGGCATTGTTGCCACAGCCGTTCTGGTGTTCATTTTCAGCTGGAACGAATTTCCGGTGGCTTTGGCACTGACCAACAACAAAACCGCCACTGTGCCGGTTGCAATTGCAAAATATGTTCAGGAAGAAGAGATCAAATATACGCAAATGGCGGCTGCCTCTGTGCTGTCGGCCATTCCGGCGCTGATAGCTCTCATCTTTGGCCAGCGCTTTATTGTCAAAGGCCTGACAGCCGGTGCCGTCAAATGAGTGGCGATAGGTTTTCAGACAGCACGCCGGATTTAACACGGCTGCGCACATATCATGCAGATCTGGCAGCTTATGCCGATATCCGCCTGGTCACTCTATCTGATGGTGCGGAACGGGGTGTCCGGGTGCTTGAGCTTCGCTCAGGTGGCGGGCTTGAGCTTGAAGTTGTCGTGGACCGTGGATTTGATCTGGGGCGATTGGCGATCAACGGTGTGACCGTCTCGTGGCATTGCGCGAATGGATACAGAGCCCCGTGGCTGCTGAATCCGTCTTCAGACAATGGGCAAGGGTTTTTGCGTGCCAATAATGGGTTTTTGAGCACATGTGGTTTCGATCATATTCGTCAGCCCGAAACAGACTTACTGGCAGATCAGGGCGTTTACCCGAATGAGGAAATGGATTATCCGCTGCATGGGCATGGCGCGCACCTGCCGGCCCGGTTGATCTCATATGGTTTTGAAGAGGACGCAGAACATCCTTACCTTTGGTGTGAGGGTGAAATCGTTCAGACAATGCAGTTTCACGGCACATTGAAATTGCGGCGGCGCATCGAAGTGCCGCTGGGCGGCACGGAGATCTCCATGCATGACCGCGTGGTCAATCGCGGCCCCACCACGATGAGCCATATGATGCTGTATCATTTCAATATTGGCCATCCGCTGGTTGCAAAGGGATCCCAGATCGATTTGCCAAATGCGCAGCATGTCTGGGGGCAGCCTGATCCGCTGGTTGCCTTTCCTGAACCTCAATTGGACCAGAAGAACGGCTTGTCTGTCTTTGCAATGGATAAAGACGATAGAGACCGGGAAGCTGGCATCTGCACTGTTTCCAATCCTGAAAATGGCCTTGAACTGGCTCTTCGGTTCCAACAGGAGACGCTGCCATTCTTCCAATTGCTGCGGATGACGGGGCAAGGCACCTATGGCATCGGGTTGGAGCCATGCACCGCAGGAAAACGCAGCCGCAGCGCTGCGCACGTGGCGAATGAAATGGGGTTTCTGAAACCCGGCGAACATCGCGATTATCAATTGGATATTTCGCTCAAGTCAAAAGCACTGACCCGAAGTGAGAGCGCATAATGAGGACAGTTTTCATCCTGTTCGATTCCCTGAACCGGCATTTTCTTGAGTGCTATGGCTCGCAATTGTTCAGCACGCCAAATTTCAAGCGACTGGCAGAAAAATCGGTGACGTTTGAACAGCATCATGTTGGCAGCTTGCCCTGTATGCCTGCGCGCCGCGACATTCAGACGGGATGTCTCAGCTTCATGCATCGAAGCTGGGGTCCGATGGAGCCGTTTGATCAATCCGTGTTTGAGAAATTGCGGGACGCCGGCGTCTACTCGCACCTCATTACCGACCACTACCACTATTTTGAGGAAGGGGCGGGCAACTACCACACCAAATATTCCAGCTATGAGCATTTTCGTGGCCAGGAAGGCGATAAGTGGCAGGGTGAAGCTGCAGCTCCTGTAGCAGAATGGGAAGCGCGTTATCACGCAGATCAGTTTGACGCGAAGTCCGACTCACTGCCGTTTCACTATATGGCCAACCGGGCGCATTTGGAGCAGACGGGACAATTCCCATCGACCCAATGCTTTGATGCTGCCTGCGCTTTTCTGGACAAGAACAGGAATGCGGATAACTGGTTCCTGCAGATAGAGACCTTTGATCCTCATGAGCCGTTTTTCGCACCCGAGGAACATCGGCAGAAGTTTGATTCTGATTATGACGGTAAAATAAGAGACTGGCCGCCTTATGCACCCTATACGGGCCAGTCGCCCGAAAATGACGAGATGATGCGCAATTACATGGCGCTGATTTCCCATTGCGATGAGCAACTCGGCAGGGTCCTCGATTTCATGGATGCGCATGATATGTGGCAAGATACCATGCTTGTGGTTTCCACGGATCACGGTTTCCTTTTGGGAGAGCATGAGTGGTGGGCGAAAAACAAGATGCCTTGTTTTTCCGAGATTGCTCATATTCCACTGTTTGTTCATCATCCTGATCATTCAGAATGTGCCGGTGAACGCCGCAACGCACTGACGCAAACACCTGATTTAGCAGCGACTTTCTGCGATGCCCATAAGGTGCCAAGTCTTGATGGCGCGACCGGCCAGTCGGTCTTGCCGCTGATAGCGGATGTTAATGCCAAGAACCATGATGCTCTGATTTTTGGTTATTTTGGTGGCGCGATAAATCTCACCGATGGGCACTATACCTATTTCCGCTATCCGGAAAACATGATGGATCAACCACTCTTTCAATACACTTTGATGCCGAACCACATGTTGCATTCATTCTCGCAGGAAGAGTTGCAGACTGCTGAATTGATTGATGATCTGGAGTTAGCACAGGGCTGGAAAGTGTTGCGCTTGAAGGTCCAGGACAGTCCTGGCTGGTATCGCACTCACGGACCAGGTGCGATGGTGGAGTGCAACACGGCTCTTTACGATTTGAAGGCTGATCCTGGCCAGACAGAACCAATTTTAAACGCGGCAGTAGAGCAACAGCTTGTGACTGTCATGGCGCACCTCATGCGGGCTTCCAAGGCACCGCCAGAAGCCTTTGAACGTTTGGCAATTCCTTGTGGGCAGGACACCTGAGATGGCAACACTTGATCTGAAAGACATTCGAAAGTCCTTTGGCGACGTGGAAGTGCTTCACGGCATTGATGCAGCCATCAAGGACAGCGAATTTGTTGCCATTCTTGGCGAGAGCGGATGTGGCAAATCAACTTTGTTGCGCATCATTGCCGGTCTGGAAACCAGCTCCAGCGGACAAATTCTGATTGATGGCAAAGAGGTGAGTGACCGCACGCCTCGTGAGCGGGACATTGCGATGGTGTTTCAGAGCTATGCGCTTTATCCGCATATGACGGTGACTGAGAATATCCGCTTCCCTCTGGAACTTGCCAATTGGAGCAAGGACGACATAAACGAGGCGACTGACAAGGCAATTGCCATGTTGAACCTGCAGCCGGTTGCGGCGCGCAAACCTCGGGAATTATCCGGTGGGCAAAGGCAGCGCGTTGCCATGGGCAGGGCGCTTGTGCGCCAGCCAAAAGTGTTTCTGTTTGATGAGCCATTGTCCAATCTTGACGCAAAGCTGCGGGTTCAAATGCGCGCTGAAATTCGCGATTTGCAGCGCCAATTGGGCACCACATCGGTTTATGTGACCCATGATCAGATCGAAGCCATGACCATGGCGGACCGGGTGATTGTCATGAACAATGGCAAGGTGGAGCAATTTGGCGCGCCACTTGAATTATATGACAAACCGGCAAATCGCTTTGTGGCCTCCTTTATTGGGTCACCACCGATGAATTTTGTCGTAGGCGAGATCAATGCGGGGGAGACTGTCCGTGAATTCATCTATGAGGATATGCGTTTGAAGCTTGGGGCAGCGCAGTTGCCGGCAGGTCCCGTGGTGATGGGGTTTCGTCCGGAACACATTACGCTGAGCCGGTCTGGGGCCGGTGGTCTCAAAGGTAAAATTATCTCCGAGGAAAATACCGGCGACAGGACGTTTTTGGTTGTCGATGTGAACGGAGCTTCCATGGGTGTAACGTCAAGCACGCGACTTGATGTGGGCACTGGCGATAGTGTGACCCTTGTTCCTGATCTTTCGCGGCTGCATTTCTTCGATCCGGACAGTGAAATGCGGCTCTGACTGGCATCAACTTCTGTGGACAAACCCATGGCCGGGTTGCTTGTTGTCGTGCCGGTTGCATGTAAAGTGCGGTTATAGCGCCTTGCGGCTGCGATCTGTGTGGGCTTGCAGGCACTCGCCGAAGGCTTCCACCTCCATGCGTTTGACGCCGATGCGTTGATAGGCTGCCAAAGGCAATTGGCCGATATCCGGCAAGCCGTCATTACGGGACAGCGTTTTCAGAGGCGGTGTTGCCGCAAGGGTCGGCATGACGGTTAAGGCAAGGTTCGCAGCCACCAGCGCACGCACGCCAATCGGGTCCGGGCTGGTGTGTGCGATATGGCAGTTTTGGCCGGCTTTATCGAGTGCATTCATGGCAAAGCGGCGCAGATCGCGTCCGTCCGTCAGAAAGGCCAGGGGGATGCTTTCATTGGGGTCGAACCTGAAATCAGGACCCGATACCCATGCCAGATCAATGTTCTGAACGAACAGGCGGCCGGGGCGTTTGCCCTGATCGACGATGAAGGCAAGGTCCAGCTCGCCATTGTCAAAACGGGCAATTGTCTCCGCACTTCTGCCGCAGGACACTTCGACATGAAGCTTTGGGAATTGCCCTGCAATCTCTTCCAACACGCCAGGCAGCACCGACACTGCCAGAGTGCTGGTGGTACCCAAACGGATGACTGAGCGGGTTTGGTCCTGTTTCAGACTGTCTACCGCTTCATCCACCAGATTGAGGATGCGCCTTGCATAGATAATGAACGCTTCGCCTTCTGCTGTAAGCTGCATGGATTGGCCGCGTTTGCGGTCAAACAGGCGTTGTCCGATCGTTTCTTCCAATCTGACAATGTGTGTGCTGACCGCTGATTGAACAGTGCCGCGTCTTTTCGCCGTCTCTGAAAAATTCAACGTCTCGGCTGAGATGACGAAGCTTTCCAGCCAGCCAAAATCAATTGCCATTAAAATCTCCAAAACAGTTTTTATTGATCATATATAACTGTTTCCAATATTTATATACAGGACCTATTGCAGACATCTGATTGTTTCCCCGTTGATTGGTTGATGCGTGACTCTTGAATTCTACCTCGTGGCTTCGGCAGCGGTTCTGCTGACAGGCATTTCAAAAAGCGGATTTGCTGGTGGACTGGGCGTATTGGCCGTTCCCATGATGTCTCTGTTTCACACACCACAAGTAGCGGTGACGATCATGATGCCGATCCTGTTGATCATGGATTGCGCGAATATCTGGAGGTATCGCGCCTCATGGTCGCGTAGAATCGTTTGGTCTATGTTGCCGGGGGCCTTTCTGGGACTTGCTCTGGGTGCATTTACCTTTCAGTGGATGAACCCGTCATTTCTGAAGCTCGCGGTTGGTGCGATGGCACTTTTGTTTGCTGCGCAATTTGTTTTGTCTAAAACCAGGGGAGCGGCACGGCAGAAAACCAGTTCGGCTGCTGTTTTCAGCCTCGGGGCTGTCTCGGGGTTTGCCAGTTTTGTCGCGCATGCCGGAGGTCCGCCTGTAAAGGGCTACCTGCTGCGGCAGAATATGGAAAAGTCAGAATTTGTCGGCACCAACAGCGTCTTCTTCTTCGCCCTCAATTTTCTGAAGACACTTTCCTATATGGCAATGGGCCAGTTTACAGTTGATACGCTTCAGACCAGTGCCACGCTGATACCTTTTCTGATTGCAGGTGTTTTTCTGGGCTTTCGGTTGCATGGTCTGGTCAATCAACGCGTTTTTGCCAATATAGCCTACGTGTTTCTGGCCTTTGCCGGGGTGAAATTGCTGTGGGATGGGCTATCCGGCCTTGGCTAAGGCACCTTGTTGGTGGCCTTTATGATCTGTCTTTGGATTTGGGTTCTTTGGCCTTGAAGGTCAGGCCCAGATCGACCCCATGTTTTCCGAAACGGGCGCGTATTTTATCCATGGCAAATTCTGCTGCACGGCGCTTTTTAGCGCCGTGATCGACCAAATCCAAAGGGTCTGCCAAGCGGCCATCAACCAGGTCCGAGACCCCGATGCCGATCAGCCGGAAGCGTGTGCCATCCAGTTCCGGCTTTAGCAGGGAAACCCCCTCGCTATAAATCCGATCAGCCAATTGAGTCGGGTCACCCAAAGCGCGGTTGCGCGTTCGTTGCTTGAAGTCAGTGGTTTTCAGTTTGAGGACCAATGTTCGGCCAGCAATGTTCTTCGCCTTCAAACTGGCGGAGACCCTTTCAGCAAGCCCGCGCAAAATGGGATGCAGGTCATTTGTTGTGGCAAGGTCGGTGTTGAAGGTTGTTTCTGAACTTACGCTTTTTGCGCCAGCACGCGATTCGATTTTGCGGCTGTCCTTCCCCTTGGATAGCCGCGCCAAACGCAGCCCCATGGAACCGTAGCGTTTGCCCAAAACGGTTTCCTCCATGGTCTGCAACTGTCCAATTGTGTGGATGCCATCGGCTGCCAGCTTCTTCTGCATGGCCTTGCCGACGCCCCAGATGAGACTGACATTCTGCCGTGCCAGGAAATCCAGCGTTTCCGCCTTGCCGATCACCGCAAAGCCGCGCGGCTTGTCAAGATCAGAGGCGACCTTGGCCAGAAATTTATTGTGGCTGAGACCAACCGAAATGGTGATCCCGATATCCTGTTCAATCGTTCGGGCAAAGCGCGCCAGAGTTTCGGCGGCGCTGGCATGGTGCAGTCTCTCCGTGCCCGTAAGATCCAGAAAAGCTTCATCAATGGAAATTGGCTGAACGGCGGGCGTGAGATCATCCATATGTGCACGGATCTGACGGCTGACGCGGACATATTTTTCCATATCGCCGCGAATGATGACCGCGTCAGGGCACAGTTTCGTTGCCTTGAACATGGGCATGGCCGATCGCACGCCGAATGTACGGGCCATGTAGCAGCAGGTCGAGACAACGCCGCGCCGACCACCGCCGATGATAACGGGTTGATCACGCACCTCCGGGCGGTCGCGCTTTTCAACGGACGCATAGAAGGCATCGCAATCGACATGAGCTATTGTCAGATCAAGTAATTCTGTATGGGCAACCATGCGCGGGCTGCCGCACGCCTTGCAGCGCGGCCTTTCGCCTTCGTTTGAAGCCGGTTCAACAGCAAAACAGGTCCGACATAGTGCAGCAATGGTCATTTTAGAACGCAGCTCACCTGATTGGAGGGTTCTGACAATAGCTCCAAATTACGTTTACCCGAGTGTTATTTTTCAGCTCACGATCTGATTGAACACTATCCCGCGTCAACCCTTGTCAGGAATGAGGTGATCAAGGTGTGAGCCTCATCCCAAAAGCGCGTTCTCAGATGCGCTGACGGAACATTATCAGCCAGTTCCAGAAACATCGGATCAGCAACAAAATGAACGAGATTCACATTGGGAGCGGTATCGGCGACGGAGTGGAGGTGCTCCGGACTGTCATCCAGAAACCAGATGGGACCAGATGACTGTTCTTCGATATGTGCCAGGGCAGGGCCTTTGGGGCCGGTATTTGTAACAACGGGATAATGCAACTCATGACCGGCAAGGCATTCGATGCGCGCATCGCGATATTTAAAGGGCATATTTGTCAGAAATAAAATATCGGCGTGCTCTGAAAGCCGGTTCAGTCCGGAGACTGCGCCATCTATCGGCAATTGACTGTGGGCTTCGACCTCGAAATAGCTGTGGATCATGGCAAAGACGGTTTCATCGGGCGCATCCGCCCCGTCATCCAGTGCGTGGATGTTTCCCGTCAGCTTGAACTTTTCTTCCTTGAAGCCATAGCCATGCCTGCCAAAGTGCGCCTCTAGCGGGCGCACAAAGTGCAGCACCACCTCATCTACGTCGCAAACAATCAAGGGGCGATCTGAAAAATTTATATTTTTCAGTTGTTTATGGGTGTTATCGGGTAGAATGATTCAAGTCTCCTATGAGTGGTCTATTGCGGGATGGGCCCGCTGAGTTGGCGATGAGCAGTCATAATAGCTTCGGCATCAATGTTGTTGTTTACGGAGAAGGTGAGCAAAAGCGCTTCGTTCTGCATCATATAGTCCAAGACGCCTGCAAGAAAACCCGGCGATGCGGCGGCTTCCCGAATCTTCTCAGGGGCAAGGCCTGTCACAGACAGGAATCGTTCCAGAACTTCCTTATCCTGGGCCAGATGTCCAAGGGCCTGAATGGCCAATGCCTCTGCAAATTCTGTATCTTTGCCGTGCAAGATGGAAGCACCTTTCATAAAATCGGGTGTTGTGGTGGAAACTCTGGTATCTGAGAGGTCGTTGGCCTGACGAATTGAGTCCCGAGTCTAGCACGATCCGCAAAAGCCGCAATAATCCAGTGGGCTGTTTAGGTAACCTTAGGGAATTATTTGGATAATTGATGACACAGAATATTCTAATTGTAGAAGACAACGAACTGAACATGAAATTGTTCAACGATCTTTTGGAAGCCCATGGCTACAACACGTTGCAAAGTCGCAATGGGATGGAAGCGTTTGAACTGGCCAGACTGCATCGGCCGAACCTTGTGTTGATGGATATTCAGTTGCCGGAGGTTTCGGGACTGGAAGTCATCAAATGGCTCAAGGAAGATGACGAGTTGTGCAAAATTCCGGTGATTGCTGTCACCGCATTTGCGATGAAGGGGGATGAAGACAGAATTCGTGAAGCAGGCTGTGAGGCATATCTTTCCAAGCCGATCTCAGTCGCTAATTTTTTGGATGTTGTCTCCCAACACCTGCCAGTCGAAAACGACTAGGCGTGTTGTCCGGGTGGCCACTTTTTAAGTAGAAACAGAATACGACTATGTCGATACGTGTTTTGGCCGTTGACGATCTTCAGGCAAATCTGAAGCTTCTCTCTGCCCGCCTTACAGCTGAATATTATACCGTGAAGACCCTCTCGGCAGGGTTGGACACGCTTGAATATTGTCGCAATAACCCCATCGATGTGGTGTTGCTGGATATTGTGATGCCGGGCCTGGACGGGTTTGAGACCTGCCGCGCCCTGAAATCTGATCCGCTTACGCGTGATATCCTCATTATTCTTCTGACGGCGTTACAGGATGAGGCCTCGCGTATCAAAGGGCTCAATGCCGGAGCAGATGATTTTCTCTCCAAGCCGGTCAATGATGTGGCGCTTATCAGCCGAATCCGCAATCTGGCCTCTCAGAAGCAGACCCTTGAAGACATGCGCACCCACAGCATGAATGCATTTCGCAAGGATGCTGATGCGGCCAGTGAGGGCGACAATTTCGACGAGGCTGACGAATCCCATGATGATGGCCGAAATGGTCAGGTTCTGGTGTTTGATGATGATCAGACTTCGGCAGATAAAATTTTCAGAAGCCTCTCATTTGAGCAGGGCATCAAGACAGTCTCCACCGAGGAGGCTGCGATGGCTGCGATCAGTTCCAGCGACTGGGATGCAGTCGTTGTATCACTGGGTGTCAGCTCGTCAGATCCGCTTTCGTTTCTGTCAAAGCTAAAGGCGCCTCTGGAATACCGTCATCTGCCGACACTGGTTGTCGGTAAGCCGGAAGACGAGAAACGCCTTCAGCGCAGTTTTGACCTTGGGGCGACCAACTATGTTATCGCGCCATATCCAGAGCGCGAACTTGCTGCGCGTATGCGCCGTGAAGTGTATCGACACCGCATGTTGCGTGAGTTGCGTCTGGAAGTGGAAAACACACTTGAGCTTGCAGTCATCGACCCGCTGACAGGCCTGCAGAACCGACGGTTTTTAGAACGGCAAATGTCGACTTTGATCGACCAGTCATTGCGTTATAAACGTGATCTGTCTGTGATGATTATGGATATTGATAAGTTCAAATCGATCAATGATGTTCATGGCCATGCGGTCGGTGATGTGGTGTTGAAAGAAATCTCGCATCGCATCAGGCGTAGCTTACGCGGCTCAGATTTGGCATGCCGGTTTGGCGGCGAGGAATTTGTCTGCGTTCTGGCCGAGACCGAGCTGGATGTGGCATTTTTGGCGGCCGAACGTCTGCGCAAGGAAATTGAATCAGTGCCTTTCATCATCAATGATGATGGCTCGCAGATTACGGTAACTGCCAGCTTTGGAATTACCCAGTACAAGGGGCGTAAGGATTCTGCCGACTCCATGCTGAAACGCGCCGATGAAGCGCTTTACCGTGCCAAGGAAGCCGGTCGAAATCAGGTGATTTCCAAAGCCGCCTAGCCAAGTCGTTCAAAAATTTTTGACAACAAAAAACACCGCAGGACAATGATCATGCGGTGTTTTACAATTTAGTCTCCGCCCTGAGGCAGAAGAAGCTATTTGATTTTGGCTTCTTTGAATTCAACGTGTTTGCGAACAACTGGATCGTATTTCCGCTGTATCAGCTTTTCAGTCATTGTGCGTGAGTTCTTTTTCGCAACATAGAAGTAGCCGGTTTCAGCTGTACTCACGAGACGAACTTTGATGGTGGTGGCCTTTGCCATGTTCTCATTCCTTGGAAATGCTATCGGGCGCAGTACCGCCTCTTTGAGCGCGCAAACTACTCATAAAGTACAGAAAGTCAAGCGGGCGAGTGGTCTGTCGGGCACAAACCAGACAATTATTTTGCAATGTCATAGAATTCGCTTTTGAGAGGCCTCCCTATGAGGTCTGGGTGAGTCTGATCACGCTATCAACACAAAAACAGCGCCTGCAGCGGACAGAAGATTCCAGACGTGGGAGCATTGCATATGATTCGAAATACACAGCCCCAAATTGTCATGCCGCGCCCCTTAGAGCCTGGTGACAAAATCCGGTTTGTATCACCGGCCAGCCCGCCAAATCGTGAGGATGTCGAAGCCAGCGTCGAGCTTGTTGAGAGCTGGGGGTTCAAGGCGGATGTCGGGCGACATGCCTATAACAAGCTCAACTATCTGGCCGGAACAGATGATGAGCGGTTATCTGACTTCAACGAAGCGCTGAATGATCCACAGATCAGGGCGATTTTTGCAACACGTGGCGGCAAGGGGTCTTACCGGATTGCGGATCGCCTGGATTTTGACTGCGCCCGGCATGACCCCAAATTTCTGGTGGGCTTCAGTGATATCACGATCCTGCAGATGGCTCTGTGGAAGCAGGGTGTTGGCGGCGGCATACATGGCGCATTGAATGCGGCAGATTGGGACGCGCCTGAGGCACCGGGTGGAATATCGCTTAAAGATTTACTCAGCGGTCATTCTGAAGTTGGGCTGGCAGCTGATCCTGCAAATGAAACAATTTCTCTGACAACGAGTGGCGTTGCGGACGGGCCGTTGGTCGGCGGCAATCTGGATATGATTGCAACAGCTGCAGGTTGGGCTCTGCCCAATCTCAATGGCTGTATTCTGTTGATCGAAGCGGTGAACATCTATCTGGGTCAAATCGACCGCCAACTCTCCATGCTGATCAAGGGAGGCTTTCTGGATGGTGTTGCTGGCATCGCGCTTGGTCAATTTACCGGGATCAAGCCGAGTGGAGCGCTGACCATCGTGGATCTGTTACACGAGTATTTGTCTTCGTTGGACGTTCCGATATTGGGCGGCTTGCCCCTTGGCCATGACGTTGGCGCGCAGCGAATTGCCATGGGCTATCCGACGAGGATCGATGCTGAGCATGGTATTTTGAAAGTTAACCGACTGCGCTAAATCTGAAAAACCAGCGATATGGATTTATTCACGCCATGACACGACGATGCTTGCCGTTTCGGGTTGCATAGACCGGTACAGCATGGTCATCGCGCAGCTCAAGTGTGCCTTCGGCTGCAATACGGTCAGTTACGTCTTTGAGCACCATTTGCGTAATGCGGGGAATCTCGTACTCATCCGTCCGGTCCAATGGAACCCATGTTAATTCGCTCAGTTCATCCGTCGGGCTGTCCTGCAGTTCCAGGCTGACTGCCGCGCGTGTCACGGTGAAAAACCGTGTGTCATAACGGCGTATCCAGCCCGGAGGCGTCACTGCGCGCGCCACATAGCGCAAGGGCTCAAGGTTTGGCACCTGTTTGTGATTCAGAAACGGGGCCCAGACGGGATTTGTTTCATTGGTGTCCTGCCTCAATGGGGTGCCAATCAACATGCCGACTTCCTCGAAGGTTTCGCGGATGGCAGCCAAAGCAAAGGCACGGGCACGCCTGTGTGTTGCAAGGCTCTTCAACCCGGAGGCCATCAGGCGTTCAAGCGTCGGTTTGGTCAAATCGCTGTGGAAAGGGGCATGATTGTCCGGGCGATCCACACGTCCGCCAGGAAAGACGAAAACGTCTGGCATAAATGTATGGGCCTTGTGGCGACGGCCCATCAGAACGTGTGGTTGGCCATTCTGCTCATCGAGGATCAGCAGCGTACCTGCAGGTTTTGGTTTTATGACAGGGCAGGAGTGGGCAGCGTTGCCCTCTCCAGATGGGATGTCAATCCTGCCAGATTGTGCCATCAACGTCTTCTTCACCACCGAAGCCATGCATGCGGTTGGCCCATTGCAGGCCGATGGTCATGCCCTTCATGGGCTGAAGAATCCAGAAGGACAGCAAAATGGTCAATGGGAGCCAAAGCGCCATGTGAATCCATAAGGCCGGATGATACAGCTTTTCCAGTACCAGCATGGCCGCTACGACGATGTGGCCAACAATAAAAATCGTGAAATAGGGCGGCGCATCATCAGCTCTTTGATGGTACAGTTCCTCATTGCAATGACCGCAGTTGTCGTTTACTTTCAGATATTTGTAGAACAGATTTCCGGTTCCGCAATTTGGGCATTTTCCTGCCAGGCCTTTGCGCATAGCAGGCCAGACAGCACGCTTTTGATCAATACCTGTTTGAGCCGGGGTGGTGATGTCTACACTGCTCATGTCTGCTCCACTATCTACGGCCGCGCCGTGGCGCTGTGCCTGGCTTTTTGCGGCGCGATTTCTGCTTGCGTCCGGGGCGATTGTTCGTTGGCCCTCCAGATTTAGTGCCGTCGCTCAGCATTTCAAATCGGAGAGCGCCTGCAACCGGAGCGGCTTCAACAAGCTTTACCTCAACCGGGTCACCAATGCGATAGCGCTCACGGCTTTTTTCTCCAATTAGAGAGTGTTGGGCTTCGTCGAAAAAGAAGTAGTCGGAGCCCAGTTTTGAAATGGGGATAAAGCCGTCAGCGCCGGTGTTATCCAGCTTGATGAACAGGCCAACCTTGGTAACACCGGCAATCCTACCATGGAAACGGGCTCCGATTTGATCGGAGAGGTGGGCGGCAATCAAGCGGTCAATCGTATCGCGTTCAGCCAGCATCGCGCGGCGCTCGGCGGCGGAAATATCTGCTGCAATCTCTACAAGCCGGGTTTCGAAACCCGGTTGAAGTCCACCATCGCCAAGGCCTAAAGCGCTGACCAGAGCGCGGTGGACGATCAGATCCGCATAGCGACGTATGGGCGATGTGAAATGAGCATAACGCCGCAGGTTCAAGCCAAAATGGCCCAGATTTGCAGGGCTGTATGCTGCTTGGCTTTGAGAGCGCAGCACCACCTGATTGACCACAGTTTCGTGTTCTGTTTCGGCAACGCGCGTCAGAATATCGTTGAAATGGTGCGGCCTGAGATTGCCGCCTTTGCTCAGGTTGATCTCAAGAGAGCGTAAGAATTCCCTCAGCGTTTCAAGCTTGTCCAGTGATGGAGCTTCATGCACGCGGTAGACCAAGGGTGATTTCTTGGCTTCCAGACTTTCAGCAGCCGCAACATTGGCCTGAATCATGAATTCTTCGATGAGCTTGTGTGCATCCAACCGGTCAGGAACCAGAACCCGATCCACCGTGCCATCGTCTTTCAGCAGAATTTTGCGCTCTGGCAAATTCAGTTCCAGAGGAGCGCGGCTGTCACGGCCTTTCAAAACAGCGCTGTAGGCGTTCCAGAGCGGTTGCAAAATGGTGTCGACAATAGGCGCCGTCTTGTCATCTGTCTGCCCTTCAATAGCACTTTGTGCTTGCTGGTAGGACAGACGCGCGGCGGACCGCATCATGATGCGGTGAAAGCTGTGTGTTGTTTTGTGGCCCGTGGCGTCAAATGTCATTTTGACCGCAAGCGCTGGCCTTTCGACACCTTCGCGCAGTGAGCACAAATCGTTTGAAATCCGCTCTGGCAACATGGGAACAACACGGTCAGGAAAATAGACCGAATTCCCGCGCAGCAGGGCTTCCTTATCGAGCGCCGTATCGGGGCGCACATACCAGGACACATCTGCAATCGCGACGGTTACGACAAAGCCGTCCTTGTTGGCCGGATCCGTGTCCATCTCGGCATAGACCGCATCATCATGGTCCTTGGCATCAGCGGGATCAATGGTGATCAGCGGAACTTCGCGCCAGTCTTCACGGTCCTTCAATGGCGCGGGCTTGGCAGCCTCTGCATCAGCCAATACGCGTTCAGGGAATATGTGCGGAATGTTATGAGCGTGCAGGGCAATGGCGCTGACCGCTTTTTCATTCGTCATATCGCCAATGACGTCCAGAATGCGGGCGATTGGCAATCCATAGCGCGCGGGCTTGTCAATGCGGACGGAGATCAGATCGCCCTTTTTGGCCTTGGCGGCATCGTCCGCGTGGACCACCATTTCCTTCTGCTTTTTATCGATCGGGATCAGGCGCGCATTGCCTTCACCATCAAAGCCCAGAATACCAAGGGTAGGGCCCCGTTCCTTTTCCAGGACACGGATTACTTTCCCCATATGGGTTGGCTGGCCCGAGGCCGCATCGTTTTCAGGTGTCAGCTTGGTGAGAACACGGTCGCCAACGCCCGGCGCAGGACCTTTGTCGCGGGAGCTGCGCGTCAGCAATACCAGCGGGGACGGTCCATCTTCGGCCTCATCCCAACTGACTGGTTTGCCCAGCAATTCCCCATCTTCATCACGACCGAAAATATGCAGAACCGTGACTGATGGCACTTCGCCGGGACGGCTGAGTTTCTTGCGCCGGCGCACCAGACTGCCATCTTCAGCCATTTCTGACAGAAGACGTTTCAGGCCAATCCGGCTTGCGCCCTTGATGTTGAACGCCTTTGCAATTTCCCGTTTTCCGGAACGGCCGGGATTGTCGGCAACAAAGCGCAGCACATCATCCTTGCTTGGCAGGTGATCAAAGTCTGAGCTGCTCTTTTTGGCCAATGATCAGTCTTCCTTGGCCGCAGTTGTCTTCTTGGGTGCGGCTTTCTTATTTGCAGCTGGTTTTTTTGCAGCTGGTTTTTTTGCTGCAGGCTTTTTCGCAGCTGGCTTTTTGGCCGCTGGTTTTTTCTTTGCGGCGGGTTTCTTTTTGCCTTTGGTCGCGCGCTCATTCACCAGTTCTATGGCTTCTTCCAGCGTGACGGCTTCCGGCTCCTTGCCTTTCGGCAAGGTCGCATTGATCTTGCCCCATTTGGCGTAGGGGCCGTAGCGCCCTTCGTGAACGGTAATTTTACCGCCGTCCGGGTGTTCACCCAATTCCTTCAATGCAGCAGCAGCTCCGCGTCGGCCAGGTCCTTTGGCAGCCTTATCGGCAATAGCGGCGACAGCCCGGTTAATCCCGACAGAGAACACTTCGTCGACACTTTCCAGATTGGCATAGGCACCGTCATGCAGCACGAATGGTCCATAGCGCCCGATGCCGGCAACAATCGGCTTGCCGGTTTCCGGGTGGTCGCCCACGGGGCGAGGCAAGGACAATAGTGCCAGACCCTTTTCCAGATCCATGGCCTGCAAAGACCAGGTTTTTGGCAGGCTGGCACGTTTGGGTTTGGCTTCTTCACCCAATTGCACATAGGGGCCAAACCGACCTGTTCTGGCCGTGATCATCTGGTCTGTTTCCGGGTCCTCTCCAAGCTCGATAATGGCGTTTTCAGCTTCGCCATCATTCTTGCCAGCTTGGCCCAATTGCTTGGTGAAACGACATTCAGGGTAATTTGAACAGCCGATAAAAGCGCCAAATTTCCCAACCTTCAGGCTGATGCGACCATCATCACAAGTCGGGCATTTACGCGCATCGGATCCATCTTCCTTTTCGGGGAATATGTGCGGTCCGAGAAGCTCATTCAGCGCATCCAGAACCTGTGTAATGCGCAGTTCCTTGATATCTTCAACGCTGGTTGAGAACTGTCCCCAGAAATCATTCAGGACTTCACGCCAGTCCAGCTTTCCATCTGACACACGGTCAAGCTTTTCTTCCAATTGCGCTGTGAAATCATACTCCACATAGCGTTTGAAGAAACCTTCCAGGAATGCGGTGACGATGCGGCCCTTATCATGAGGAACCAGGCGCTTTTGATCCATTTCGACGTAGTCGCGCTCGCGCAGTACGGCCAGGGTCGATGCATAGGTCGATGGGCGTCCAATGCCCAATTCTTCCATCTTACGGATGAGTGTGGCTTCGGTATAGCGCGGGGGGGGCTCCGTGAAGTGCTGACTGGCGGCAATGCTCTCGCGGGTCAGGTCTTCGCCAACTTTTACAGCTGGCAGACGGCCTTCCGCTTCTTCGTCATCATCGTCACGACCTTCCTGATAAAGCTTCAGGAAGCCGTCAAACCGCATCACTGTTCCGGTAGCGCGCACGGTTGCGCTTTTGCCTGATCCGTTAGCCAGAATATCAACCGTCGTGCGCTCCATCTCCGCAGACAGCATCTGGCTGGCCATGGTGCGCTTCCAGATCAACTCATAGAGCCGCGCCTGATCGGTCTCCAGGGTTTTCGACATTTCTGCCGGGTGTCGGGCCAGAGCAGTGGGGCGAACCGCCTCATGCGCTTCCTGAGCATTTTTGGCTTTGGTGAAATATTTGCGCGGGACTTCTGGCACATAATCATTGCCGAATTCCGAACCGATTTGTGATCTGACTTCGGCAACCGCCTCTGGTGCCATATCCACGCCGTCTGTTCGCATATAGGTGATGAGACCGGTGGTTTCGCCGCCAATATCCACACCTTCATACAAACGCTGCGCTACCTGCATGGTGCGCGATGCGGAAAAGCCCAGCTTTCGGGAGGCTTCCTGCTGTAGCGTAGACGTTGTGAAAGGTGGTTGTGGATTGCGCTTGTGCGGTTTTGCCTCAACGCTTGAAATTGTGAAGCTTGCTGTTTCCAGCATGGCTTTGATGGTGTTGGCTTCATCAGCGCCGTCAATCGTCAGACGCTGAATTTTCTTGCCTTCATATTCCACCAGTCGCGCTTTCAAATCCTCGCGGAAACTGGTTTTCAGAGCCGCCTGAATGGACCAGTATTCTTGCGGTTTGAAGACCTCAATTTGCATTTCCCGTTCACATACAAGGCGCAGGGCTACGGATTGAACGCGGCCTGCGGATCGTGCACCAGGCAGTTTGCGCCATAATACCGGCGACAGGGTGAAGCCAACCAGATAATCCAATGCGCGGCGTGCCAGATAGGCTTCCACCAGATCGACATCGATCTCGCGCGGATTTTTCATGGCTTCCAAAATGGCGCTTTTTGTTATTGCGTTGAATACGACGCGCTCGACCGGTTTGTCCTTGAGGATCTTTTTGTCCTTGAGGATCTGCAGCACGTGCCAGGAAATGGCCTCGCCCTCTCGGTCCGGATCGGTCGCGAGTATCAGACGGTCAGACTCTTTAACAGCGGCAGTTATCTCACTGATGCGTTTTTTGGCCTTTGCATCAATTTCCCAAATCATGGCAAATTCTTCGTCAGGGAGCACCGAACCGTCCTTCGCAGGAAGGTCACGGACGTGGCCGTAGGAGGCCAGTACCTGATAATTTGAGCCGAGATATTTGTTGATGGTCTTCGCCTTTGCGGGCGATTCAACGATGACCAGATCCATGAAAGTGCCTGTCTGTTACGCAAAAATCTTAGAGGCGAACCTGAGAGAACGCCCACCGATTGAACGAATGTTCGACTGTCACATGGTCGGAAGAATCCGATTGGTCAAGCCCCAAGTGACAATACAGTAGACAAAGATTATTTCCCAAATGGTACAAAAGGCTTTGCCACCAGTGGTGGATTGCGAATTATTCAAGGGTGTTTTCAGGACCAATTTACTCGACCAGTGAGACCTTGTTTCCAGGGTGTCTGGCCAATCTTCCCGCAAGGTCCAATTCAAGCAAAACCAGATAGACCGCCCCGCTGGATATGCCTGTGACGCGAATTAGCTCATCGGTTTCAACAGGTGCCATGCCCAGCGCATCAATGATCAAACTGCGATCCGTCTCAGATAAGTCTTGGACTTCTTCTGTCGGGCTTTCCCGTAGCCCGGTGGCTGTAGGCGCTGGATGGGCTGTGCCGTGGAGAGGGCGCAAGGCATCCAGCACATCTTTTGCCTCGGTTATCAAAGTGGCACCTTGTTTGATGAGTTGGTTTGGCCCCGCCGCTCTTGGATCGAGCGGAGACCCGGGAACAGCAAAGACTTCACGGTTTTGTTTCAAAGCAAGGTTTGCGGTAATAAGCGAACCAGAGCGTTTTGCCGCTTCCACAATGATTGTGCCGAGAGACAGGCCCGATACAATGCGGTTGCGGCGCGGGAAATCCTGCGCGCGTGCCGTCCAGCCAAGGGGCTTTTCGCTGAGAAGGCAGCCTGTTGCTGTGATTTGCTCTGAAAGTGATTCATGTTCCGGTGGATAGATACGATCCAGACCACCCGCCAGAACTGCCACCGTCCCGGTCTCTAGCGCTGCTTCATGGGCAACGCCATCAATGCCACGGGCAAGGCCTGAGGCAATGCAATAGCCCGCCTGACCCAAATCACGTGCCAGCTTTACGGCCATTTTTCGACCGATGATGGAGCAATTGCGTGCGCCGACGATAGCAATCATCGGTTTTTCCAGCGCGGACAAGCGGCCTTTTACCAGAATCACGGGTGGGGCGTCGTCGATCGCACGCAGCCAGGATGGGTAGTCCGGTTCGCCCATGGCAATCAGTTTGATGCCGAGAGTTGCAGCCTGTTCAAGTTCGGCTTCAATGTCTTTGAGGTTGGCAATGCGGATGCGTTTTGCCGCGCCACCGCGTTTTGCCAGATCGGGCAGGGCATCGATTGCCTGTTCAGCGGTCCCGAAATGATTGATGAGATCGCGAAAGGTGGACGGGCCAACCTGCTCGCTGCGAATAAGGCGCAGCCAATGCAGACGCTGCTCATCGGTCAGTGCAATTCCCTGCCCATAAGGATCGTCAAATAGGCTCACTTCTTATCGGTGGCCTTGGCGCCACTAATCCGGCTTTCAGTTCCTTTGAGCAACCGGCCGATATTCTGGTGATGCTTGATCCATAACAAAAGTGTCAGCAGCGCATAAAGTTCAGCAAACTGCCAACGCCCCATAAAGGCAGTGAAGATGATCACCAGTATGGAACTGATAAGTGCAGACAAGGAAGAGTAGCGCGTTACAAAGGCAAGTATCAGCCAGGACGCTGCGAAAACAAGGGCTGAGGGCCAATACAAGCCAAGTGTGATGCCAATGAAGGTCGCAACGCCTTTGCCGCCTTTGAAATTCAGCCAGACCGGGAACAGATGTCCCAGAAATGCGCCAAGCCCAGCCAGCACGGCTGCATCAATTCCAAATCGAAAGGCTATCAGCACAGCGACCGTACCCTTTAGCCCGTCGCCCAGCACCGTCATTGCAGCTAATTTCTTACTGCCGGTGCGCAGCACATTTGTTGCACCAATATTGCCTGAGCCGATTTTTCTGACGTCTCCCAGACCCGCAAACCGGGTTAACAGATAGCCGAAGGGAATGCTGCCGAGAAGGTAGCCAAACGCAAGTGCTGCCAGAAAGAATGGCCAGGACAAAGCCCAGTTGATTGGATCAGGCATAAAGGTGATTCCTGGTAGGTGTCATCTTGCGGCAATCATGCCTGTTTTTGTGCTGCCGGGGCAAGCGACAGATTTTTGTCAAAGCAACACAGGCATTGATCGCACTTAATAAATTAAGCTTATCGGCTATTGGACCACTTGTCTCCGTGAGCCGGTTCCTTTAACTGAAACCAACACAAAGATGATGCAGGCGAGCACAAAAAATGAGTTTGATCGACACACGCACTCCCGACCCTAAAAAGTTCATTCCCGGCGCAACCGGCGATTGGGAGGTTGTTATTGGACTGGAAGTCCATGCGCAGGTGCTGTCAAATTCAAAGCTGTTTTCCGGTGCAGCCGCGGCCTTCGGTGGCGAGCAGAACGATCATGTGAGTCTTGTTGATGCGGCCATGCCCGGCATGCTGCCTGTTATCAATGAAGAATGTGTGCGGCAGGCCGTTCGAACCGGGCTTGGTCTTAAAGCGCAGATCAACAACCGATCCGTATTTGCGCGCAAAAACTATTTCTACCCAGATTTGCCGCAGGGCTATCAGATTTCGCAATTCGATCAGCCGATCGTCGGCGAAGGGATTATCCATCTGGACATGCCCGATGGCCCGGTTGAAATTGGGGTTGAGCGGCTGCATCTGGAGCAGGATGCGGGAAAGAGCCTGCATGATCAGCATCCATCGATGAGCTATGTGGATCTCAACCGATCTGGCGTTGCTCTGATGGAGATTGTCTCCAAGCCTGATCTGCGTTCCTCCGATGAGGCCAAGGCATATATCGCCAAGCTGCGTTCGATCCTGCGTTATCTTGGCACCTCTGATGCGGATATGGAAAAAGGCAATCTGCGGGCCGATGTGAACGTGTCCGTGCGCAGCCCGGGCGGAGAATTTGGCACACGTTGCGAGATCAAGAACGTCAACTCCATTCGCTTTGCCGGACAAGCCATTGAATATGAGGCACGTCGTCAGATTGCCATTTTGGAAGATGGTGGCAAGATTGATCAGGAAACGCGCCTGTTCGACTCTGTAAAGTGTGAAACACGCTCCATGCGTTCCAAGGAAGAAGCGCATGATTATCGTTATTTCCCTGACCCCGATCTGCTGCCACTGGAATTTGATCAGGCCTATGTCGATGCGCTGGCGGTTGATCTGCCGGAATTGCCGGATGAGAAGAAAGCCCGTTTCATCAATGATTACGGTTTGACGCCGTATGATGCTGATATTCTTGTGGTCGAGCGTCAGTCCTGTGACTATTTCGAGGATGTTGCGAAGGGGCGCGATGCCAAGATCGCAGCTAATTGGGTTATCAATGAATTGTTCGGCAGGCTGAACAAAGAAGGCAAATCCATCGATGCAAGCCCTATTTCAAGCGGACAGCTTGGGGGCATGATTGATCTGATTTCAAATGACACGATTTCTGGCAAGATTGCCAAGGATGTCTTTGAAATACTCTGGACAGAAGGCGGTGACCCAGCGGAAATCGTCGAATGCCGCGGCATGAAGCAGGTTACCGATCTGGGCGCCATTGAAGCCGAGATTGATGCCATTATCGCTGCCAACCCGGATAAAGCCGAGCAGGCCAAGGAAAAGCCGGGTCTTCTTGGCTGGTTTGTCGGGCAGGTGATGAAAGCCACCGGTGGCAAGGCAAACCCGAAAGCTGTGAATGATCTGCTGCGTCAGAAAATCGGGATCGAGTAAGACTGCCGCACCTGTTGAGGCGATCATGCCCGCACCGCATTGGTCAACGATTGTTGGCAATCCTTTTGCTGTGCGCGTGACGCCTAAAGCCTCTTCAAACCGAATCACAGTGGACAAGCTGGATGATGGCTCCCCACTGGTGCGCGTTTATGTCACGAGTGTGCCGGAAGATGGCAAAGCCAATAAAGCGGTCATAAAGCTTTTGGCGAAAGAAATGGGCGTCGCCAGAACGTCGCTCACCATCATCAGGGGCGCGAAAGACCGCAACAAGTTGGTTCAAGTGAGTGGCTGAAGTACTTCCTGTGACAACCAAATTTCTATTTTCTGTTTCTGCCGCTTGCAAAAATACTGCAGTGCAGTAAAAATTTCTTATGGAAAATTTTAACGTCACCACACCAGCCTCGTCCGCTGCCTCATCAAAGCAGTTTCCCAAACGTTTAAGAGATGGGTTGCTGCAATTGTTGGGGTCAATCTACCCGGAGCATGACCAAAAGGCGTTGCTGGACCAGGCATTGCAGGCGTTTTGGCCTGATGGAGATTTGCCGAGGCAACGTTCCAGAATGGCTGCAAATACGCTTTGGAGTGAGCAAGACAGTTATGTCATCACCTATGGCAACACGTTCACAGATGGAGAGCACAAGCCGCTCGACCTGCTTTATGATTTCCTTGAAAGCCGCCTGAAGGACAGCATATCCGGGGTTCACATCCTGCCGTATTTCCCATTCACCTCTGATGATGGATTTGCGATTACGGATTATTACTCCGTAAACAGCGTGCTGGGTGCGTGGGAGGATATTGAACGGATTTCTCAGAATTTCCGGTTCATGTCTGACCTGGTCATCAATCACTGCTCCAGCCAGAGCGGGCTGTTTCATGAGTATTTGCTTGGCCACGAGCCCTATGACAAATTCTTCTTTGAAGCCTCTCCGGAAGATGATCTGTCCGCAGTTACCAGGCCGAGAGCACACCCTTTGCTGAGGGAAGTGGAGACGGCCAACGGGCCAAAACATGTCTGGTGCACGTTCAGCCATGATCAGGTGGATTTTGACTTCCGCAATCCGCAGGTACTGTTTGAGTTTTTGCAGGTGCTGCGATTCCATATCTCGAAAGGTGTGAAGACACTTCGTTTGGATGCCATTGCCTATTTGTGGAAGGAAGTCGGCACCTCGTCCATTCACTTGCAACAGACCCACGAAGTTGTGCGGCTGATGCGTTTGTTGGCGGACTACAATGAAAATTCGCTGATCCTGATCACTGAAACAAATGTCCCCAATTTTGAAAATTTGAGTTATTTCGGCAATCGCAATGAAGCGCATGTTGTCTATAATTTTTCACTGCCGCCCTTGCTGCTACACGCCTTGCTAAATGGCACCTCCCGGCATCTGAGCGCCTGGCAAATGACCATGCCACCGGCGCAAATGGGTTGCACTTACTTCAACTTTACCGCCTCTCATGATGGTATCGGCGTGCGTCCCGCTGAAGGCCTTCTGGATGATGACGAAATTGACAGCGTGATCGAAACCGTTGAGGGCTTTGGCGGCCTTGTCAGCATGCGGCAAACTGCGGATCGGGGTCCGCGGCCCTATGAAATCAATATTGCTCTCTTTGATGCTCTGAAAGGCACGGTTAAGGGCGAAGACCAGTGGAATGTAGAGCGGTTCCTGTGCAGTCAGACCATAGCAATGGGTCTTGAGGGTATTCCAGGGTTTTACATTCATTCATTGCTGGCGACATCGAATGATCACGAGGGCGTGGAAAAAACGGGAGTTAACCGGGCGATTAACCGTCATCGTTGGCACTATCCTGATCTTCTTGAAAAGCTTGAGGATACATCCAGCATTCATGCGCGCGTCTTCAGCGCCATGAAAGGGATCATCAAGATACGATCAAAGCAGCCAGCCTTTCATCCCAATGCGACCCAGTTTACCCTCCAGCTTGGAGAAAGTGTTTTCGGCTTCTGGAGACAGAGCCTGGATCGCTCGCAGAGCATGTTCGCCATCCATAATGTGACGGATGAAGCGGTTTCGATTCCCGTCATGTCGCTCAACCTCATTGGCGGCGAGGAATGGTCAGACTTGCTGTCTGGAGAAACAATCGAAGCCTATGGCGATGCGATTGAACTGGCACCCTATCAATGCAGGTGGATCACGAACCGGTCCACAAACCATTGAAACCCGCTAACACCGCCAATATGATCGTCTTTACTGACCTTGACGGTACGCTGCTGGATCATGAGACCTATTCCTACGCAGAAGCGGGCGGTGCGCTGGCATTGCTGCGGGAACGCCGGATTCCGCTGATCCTGGCCTCAAGCAAAACCGCAGCAGAAATACTTCCGCTACGCGAGAAACTGGGTTTTCAGCATTGTGAAGCAATCGTGGAAAACGGTGCTGGTTTGCTGGCGCCAGGGAACCCCGACAGGAATGCAGCCACTGACTATCAACAAATTCTGGACATACTCTCGGGTTTGCCGAATGAACTTCGGGCAGGGTTTACCGGGTTTTCTGACTGGTCAGCGCAAGAAGTGGCAGATCGCACTGGTCTTTCGGTGCAAAACTCTGAATTGGCCAAACAGCGTTATTTTTCGGAGCCGGGCTTATGGTCTGGTGATGACCAAAAATTTGAAGCGTTCTGTCGTCAGTTGAAGGCAAAGGGGGTGATGGTTCAGCAAGGGGGGCGCTTCATTTCCCTGTCATTTGGGGGCAACAAGGCCGGCCAAATGCTGGAGTTACAGAAGCGCTATCACACGACAGATCAGCGGGCCTGTTCCATAGCGCTCGGTGATGCTGAAAATGACATTGCCATGCTTGAAGCAGCGGACCTTGGTGTGATTATTCCAAATCCAGACCACAAGGGCATTCCGCGCCTCGCCGGAGAGGCTGACGGGTCTATCATTCGTGCCGTAACGCCGGGACCTAATGGCTGGAATGAAACGATACAAACACTACTCGCCAACAAAGAATAAGCAGGAGATCAAATGGCCGACTTTCATCAAAATGGCAGTGTTGCGACGCTTCATAACCTGACCCGTGTGCCGTTGGAGGAAATGGAACGCCAGCTTCGAGAGTTTGCGACCAGACGAAAAGTGACCCTTATTCTACCGTCACTGTTTTCGGAGTTGGAACGTGAGGCGCTTGCCAAAATTGTTGATGAGCTCGCTGGCGCTGATTACATCAACCGCATCATTATCGGCCTTGATCAGGCCACTGAAGAACAATACCGGTATGCGCAGAAATACTTTTCGCGTCTGCCGCAACGGTTCGACATTTTGTGGAATGATGGTCCACGTCTGAAGGCCATACACAATCAATTGGCCGACGCTGGTCTTGCGCCCAAGGAAGCCGGTAAAGGGCGGAATTTCTGGTACTGCATCGGCTATGCACTTGCAGCGCAGGATTCAGATGTAGTCGCGTTGCATGATTGCGACATCATTACCTACTCACGGGAAATGCTGGCACGCCTGATCTATCCGGTGACAAATCCTGCTTTTCCCTATCAGTTCTGCAAGGGTTACTATCCGCGTATTGCCGATGGCAAGCTGAATGGCCGCGTCACCCGATTGTTGGTATCGCCATTGCTATTGTCCATTCAAAAAGTCTGTGGTCATCAGGATTATATCGAATATCTGAAGGGTTTCCGATATCCGCTGGCAGGCGAGTTTGCCATGCGGACCAGCATATTGCCCGACATCCGCATTCCATCTGATTGGGGGCTGGAAATTGGTGTTCTGTCAGAGGTCTGGCGCAATCTTTCGAACCGGTCGGTTTGTCAGGTGGATATTTCCGATGCTTATGACCATAAGCATCAGGACTTGTCCAAAGATGATGCCACACGTGGCTTGTCGCGCATGTCCACGGACATATCAAAAGCTCTGTTCCGCAAACTGGCAACCGATGGAGTGGTGTTTAATCAGGAAACATTCCGGACCATCAAGGCGACCTACTACCGGACTGCGCTTGATCTGATCGAGATGTATTACAATGACGCGCTGATCAACGGACTTTCGATTGATCGCCATCAGGAGGAGGAGGCCGTGGAACTCTTCGCGGCCAATATTGTGGAAGCGGGTCACATGTTCCTGGAAAATCCCATGGAAACACCCTTCATTCCAAATTGGAGCCGCATTCAATCCGCTGACCCCGATTTGCTGAGGCATCTGCTTGAATCTGTTGCGGCCGATGGTATGGACTACAGAGTATAAGAGGTGGCCCTTAAGTGCGGGTTCTGGTTTCCTGATTTCAGGCGCAGAGGGCTAAATTGTTTGTGCTCACAAGGCCTATCAGTATGCGTGCTTTGCCATCGGCTAGTTCAGCTTTTTCCAAAAGATGATTTTGTCGTCTCCATCAGCCCAGAAATCACGGATGCGGGCTTCCTGTGTGAAGGCGTTTTTGTGATAGAAGTTTCTGGCTATTTTGAACCCGTCAGACCCTGACGTATCAGCAATGAGAATACGGTGGCCGCGCTGCCGGAGCGTGAGCGTCCGGTCTACCCGCTCTGACGCTTCCCGCTCAAGAGAGATAATGTCCATTAAGATTAAGTGGACATTAGTGGGTCTGGAATGGCGAAGCGGCGAC